>Ga0210040_10001181_pt1 | contig 40348 bp, 28 predicted proteins | sample CryGeyCG12114_NA_FD_185462 | JGI IMG/M metagenome (GOLD analysis project Ga0210040, IMG submission 185462) | Groundwater microbial communities from aquifer - Crystal Geyser CG19_WC_8/21/14_NA (SPAdes) (version 2) | ecosystem: Environmental > Aquatic > Deep subsurface > Groundwater | place: USA... | reverse complement strand
GGGGGGGGGGGTTGTTAACATGTTGTGGGTTGTCTTTGCTTTCAGTCCTTGCATAGCTTATAAATATTTGAAGTTGATCGACCTACTACAGTACAAGTTATTAACATTTGAAACTGTCACTCCCCCATGGAGTAAGGGATGACGGGGGGGACACCAAATTATCTTCGACACAACTTTGTCAACGCAATAGTATACTCACACCATACATGCATGTTGTAAATTTCATCACAATCCCTACAGCAGTTTGCGAGATATTTCGGTGATATACAGGAGAGCCAACCTGACAGAAAGACAGACTGACGGATGACGGACATAAACAAAACAAATATTCATAGTCAGTAAATTCATTTGTTATAATCCTCACACTCACCGGTTATTATCATCATATGAGAACTACTATCTACGAATGATTGTAATATTTTCACATCTTGATTGCGAACAGGTTCATGTTTCGGTACAAAGGTGAGCAAAGAACTTTTTTCCCGTTTACATTCCATCAACCAAATATGACATCTAAGGAGAAAACTTGCATTCTTCAGACTTAATCTCCCAGGAGTTTTAATTATAGTTCTCATCGCAAGTCTCAAAATTGTTAATGTTCATCACAAATCATAATAACTGTGTTCACTAGTTCACTTTCTTCATGTTTTCCACTCTCAAATCATGCTGTAGATTCACCATTAATCCTTCCTGGACCTGGTGGTAATATAAACAATTAATTCAAAGATTTTGCCGCGGTTTACACTGCAATCAAAGATGACCGAGGAGTACACTACACTACGCACACACACACACTACACTGACACTCTCTAGATATATATCCTGCCGCAGAAAAACAAAATTTCAAATCCAATACAGCCGAGAGCCGAACAGGGACACTGTAAATGGCAGCAAGAAGACAGCCAACAGTGACACCGTAATCGGCAGCTGCTAGAAGGCCGCCTTGCAATTGCAGACAGCACTTGCAAAAAAAATTCATTCTAACTAAAGCTAATAAATGGTTACTTCTTGCCTAGAACGAAGACAGAAACTTAACTTTTGACTTCAGTGAATGTATTAAAAGTTGAAATTTCAGGTTTCAAGTCATTTCAAGTTCAAAATGTCTCCAAAAGTTTTAAAAGGTCAAAGAAGCAAGCAACAATCAATGTTTTGAGGTTTCAAATACCATTAAGACCGTAGAAAACATGAATTGCAGCATACTATTAAGTGATAATTTAACTGAACCGTACACACAACATAATTATTTTGAGGTTGCGATAATTGTGTTAATTTATTGCATAAATCAGAATCAGAGGCTTCAAATAAAAAGTAACTTTGCAAATATAATTGAAGGATTACTGTTTTCAACTAACCTTTACTTATTGCACCTTGATTGTGTCGAATGCTATCATTAATTCTACTGGAATTAGATGCATTGAACGACATGCAGAGCTATGAACCCAGGTCTGTACACTTTCACTTTATGACCAACAAAGAAAATATTGGAGATTTGTGCCTGCATAGTGTATCATGCTGTCATCAAGATTCTTTAGTGGACCCGCAGCAAACACACTTACTCGGCGGTACCACATCTCGTAGGGTCGTTGGTTTCCCTATTAATTTTAAGGGCTGCAGCATGAAGTAAATCTCCAAAAATCATGCATGTAACGTTCGTTACATAAACTCATCTCAAATCATGGCAGCAATTAACTATACATGATGTTTTACTGCATAAAGTTGCTCAAAATGAATCATCAGCTCTTATTGCTTTCATTTATAGAGGAAACCCAGTAAAACACAGGAAAAGGGTGACACAAGCCACTGACACTGGTACGTGCATGCATGAACATAGAAAGAAATGAAAGTTTTGACAAAATGCCTACAGTTGTTGTTTAGTCAGAATTCAGTAGTGAGCAAAGGATTTGATAGCAGCTCTAACCAGTAACTTGGTATCTTCTCTGTCGAACGCATCATGCGATACGGTATCATCATTCCCCACCCGCTGTTCACCACACAACACTAGAGCTAACTAACTTGACTTCCACTGCCTAGTTCCTATCATCGACCAACGAAAGTATTTGCTTGTTTTTAGTGCGCTAAGAAAGTTGGACACAGTCGTTCACACTCTCAGAGGAATCTGTTAATTATGGTGGTGATGATGGACTCCCATAATTTTCTTCCATACCACTCCACATACCCCAAATTATCATCATATCAGTCAGTGTTTACAGTGGTGTACTGCCATTGCATGGAAAACGATTACACAATTACATATAGGTTTGTTAGTTCGTTAGTTACCCTTTAAAAATAGTTACGTAGTCATTATCAAGTGGCATGTGGGTCTGTTTTCTGTTCTTTCGCCGAGACAACAAATGAGCACCTGTTGTTCCCTATGGTAATCATACGCCGTACATTAGACTTCAATTGGTTCTGTTTGGACAACACGAGTTCTTGTTTGTGTCCATTGTTGTTCCTGTATTGATTTCCGCGTGTGAGTGAGTAGTGTTCCCTGTTCTTCATAGTTTGCCATCCGGAAACTGACTAGGATTGATTAGGGACCCTTTGGACTCATGGATTTTTTAGGTTACCTGCAAAAAGTTTTTTACCTAGTTCAGGTCTCTGTGTTGTGGAAAGTTCACGTGGACAGACGTGTTTGTAATCCTCATGGGAGTTATTGCCCAGACTGATCGTTCCGTTTCCACCGTTATGACACGCAACTGTAAGTCTACATTTTTTCACACTTTTTTGCCCTTCATAAATGATAATAAAATGATTGGAAGGAACTAGATGGTTGTCTTGTACCCCTCAGGTGAATTCTTAGCGATAATTATTGTATGAATAATTTGTTGTAATCCCGTAAGGATGGGAAGAAACTTTTTTTGTAAGTTTCCTAGTAAATAATCTTGTTGAGTCAACATGGATTAGAAAATGTGTTACCAATATAAATTTTACTTAGTTTGCTCACAGTCATTCTTAATCATGCTTATAAATAGATACGGATTTGTGTATCATTCCATGCACCAATGAAATTACATAGAGTAGTTCTGTAGTCAATTGTCTCTTGGTTTTCTCTCTACTTAATTAAGACAATGAAAAGTTGTTCGTTTAAGTAAATGGTAAGAGGTATATTTTTTATCTTAAACCTAGTTTGAAATTGTATACAACTTAAATGCATTGTTTATAGCCTACTAGAATTACTGAGTAAATAAAAAACATCAGTTTCAATAAATTAAGCAATTTATCTTGTGTGACACTTGCGTAACGTATTGTTAGTTGTTAGTGAGCATATAGATTTGTGTGTTTTGTTTCAATCTCTGTGAGAGCGTACACATATCAGTTAGTTAGTAAATAAGTGCACTGGAGTGCAAAAAAATGTCTACAAATCAATTCAATTGGCTGCGTTATAGCGAACACAATGTATGATTCTGGAAATGGGACAGTAGCCCATGATCCTACCTACAGTGTATTAAGGCTAAAATTCAGTAACTCCAACTGGTGAGTTTATATATGCACTCATATATTTTCATGCACATGTATTGTACACATAGGAGCATACATAAAGTATTTAAGTGATGAGAGAATGTTGTTTTACTAATGGACTGTTGTTTTTTGGCACAGTTAAAACGTTTGTTCCTATGAGTGCACGGTATTGCACGTGAAAACTTTCTCTACATCTACTTGTACCGTGAAAAATGTCTTAAACCTATTCTCCCGTGTACTTGTACATGTAATTAGTTTTCTGGAATGGAAAGTACCAAAGTTTTCATACTTTTATCCAGTTTGAGTGAATACAAAAAAAACATTCATCGTACTCGGAATAAGAAAGTCGAGTCGTATCCCATTTATTCTGTGAAAGATAAAGGAAAAGTAATTGTAACTTTTACAAATTTTACGGCTTGCTCCAATTCTCAAACCTAAACAATACGAAACAAATGCTTTGCTTCACATTAGACATTATATCGCACACATTGCTCTTCTCAGTCAGTCTGTGTACACAGATCATGTTTGGCTTAAGTTGGTGACTTTTGACTTTTGCCAATCTAGCTGTGTTTTTCCCCAGTTCCATACGTTTCATTTCTTTAGTCGTGTCTCCATTCCATATTGCCTACCTGTTGACAATCCCCGTATGCATAGCTAGATAGTGCTAACTAACATGTCCATTACAACTAACTATACAACTAGCCAACCATATGGGAGTACTAAATCCAGCTCAAGACGTGTATAATAATACTTGTGCAAATATAATTCCTCTTTTCACCATAGAATACAGAACGCAATACTAACTTACTAACTGTCCGTTTTCGGGAGAGAGGAAAATAAAAGACTCGCATAGATATGGCTGGTGCTAAATCCTTTGATGGACATGATAAGGTCACCAAAAAATAAATAAATGTGCGACCCTATGTTCTCAACCAATACTATAGACTACTAGAGTTAGTTAGTGAGTGAGTATAGAATTGGACGTGATATGAAATGGAACAGATAAATGGCTAAAAATGAACAAAGTCCTTGTCTGTGACGTCAGCACGTGGAAAAAGAGCTAATAAACGACCTTTTTTTCCTAAAGTACAACTGTGTGAGTGCAGTCTACAAAATAATAAAATCACGCAGGACGGGAAAATTTATACTCACTTGACTATATGTATTGAAGCGGGCGTATAGATTTGTCAGTGCATACTACATGTGCGTTTAGTTGGCTGCAGGAAGAGCCAATATTGTTAACATGTATTTTTTTTTTGCATTTCGTTATCTTTATATACGTTAGTTAGAGAGTTGGTGCGCTATATGTGGCATGAGAGGGAGATAAGTTGAGATTAGAATGGGATCTATGTTTGGAGTTGGAAGCTAAAAATGAGTCTACGTTGAGGGACACCGATGGACCAAAATAGTCTCTTTGAAGGTGATTCCCCCAAATACACTGTTTCACTCTCGAGTTAGTTTTAGTTCCTGAGTGTTATAGTCAACTGACTGGCTCTGCTAGTTAGTTAGTTAGTGTGCACCACGTACATGCCATATGGAGAATAATATTAATGTAGTATGTTCTGTTGACACATCTTTTCCGGTTTGTCGTTCATTTTCTGCTATATGAGTTGCTTTCTCAATCACCCCTTTTTTTAGTCCAACTGTGGGTTCAATAATTTCTTTGCCTCCTTTTCTCTAACATGTGTGATCCATTGAGAGCTACGGGTCCAAATCCTATCATATTGATCATAATTGTATGTCACTTTGCATTATATGATTATGTATATGTATTTAAATACTTTCACTTTAGCCGCTACAGATTGCTGTACCTAGCCACAACAATTATTATTGTTAATTATCATGAAATGATAATTTCCATTTGTTTGCTTACTTTTTGCATTGAAGTTCATTAGTGCAAGGTAGAGAAGTTAGGCATAAACAGTGGCTATGTTAGATGCACTGTTTTCACTGGTATAGTTAAGTTAGTTCAACATGGCTCATTTAAGGGAGGTGTTTAACTAACGAACATATATTTTGTGATCATCAAATTAACATTTCTGAAATAAAGCGGCAGCTGTAATCCATTTGACATTTCGTATTTCGTATCAATCCCGTAACTTTTCTACATAATTTGTTTTCCATGTTCATTTGCTATCTCTAGCTGTAGCGTAGGTGGGTCTATTGTGCCTCAATAAGTTTGCAATGCAACAACATTTTGTTAGTTAGATTTGTTGAACATTTAGTTAGTTATAATACATTATGTAAAATGTTTGTTTTTTGAGCAAGCGTATTTTGCAAACATTTGTCTTTTGAAAGTTGTTTGTGAGTCACAAAATGGTTTCATACACGCCATTTATCTTCTGTAAATTGCTTTGGCGTAACTGGGTCTGAGACACAACAATGGCCAATTAATAAATTGTATTCAATTTTTCCGGTTGTTGTGCAGAATGTATTCAACAATGTATCATCCTAAGGATTAGACTAAGCATGAAAGTATCCCATAAGTGTCCGTTCAGAAAGTAAATTTGTACAGACACAGAGGATTACTTTCCCCCGAAAACAAACTATGAGACGAGAAACACATGGAGAGTACAAAATGTGGATGCAATTGGTACTCGTGCATTTAAGATATTGTAACGTGTCACTCTGTCAAATGTGAATTTTGGCACTTGACTGCACAGAAAAATAAATTGTGACACATGTTTTTTTAGCATGTCTATCTGTTTTGAATGCCACGTTTTTCTGTCTGAGAGGAGCAAATTCGATTGCGCAGGATATTCGCAGCAATGCTATCCAATTTCACTCAGTCAGTCAGTGAATGAACTGTTTAAACTTTTATGACTGACTATGCAAAGAATTTTGATTTTCGATACTTACTTGCAAAATTACGAGCTTTTTATAATTGCATGCCGACTGCATTGCATTCTAAATGCACTTTCACTGGCATTCAAGAATTCAACTAACTACCTGGAATAGTTTGATGCATCAAACCAATGCATGACATGAAAAATATGTACGAAAGATAATATGCACATAAATGTATTCGTACAATTTGCTTGCATGTGATAATTGTTCATTTACAATCTCCATTTGTTACGGTTCTTGAGCAAAACTTGATTGAAAATTGATTGAATTTTAAGTATTCAATGGTCTGGATTTAAAATCATTTTTGTGGCAGCCTTACGCACACTTTTCGTGATCAACATTAACAAATTAATTGCCTTACTTTTAGAAGGTATCGCTACGTGGGTTAATGTAGAATTCCAATTCGTGTGCTACAATTCATCAAACCCAGTGTCACGGGTTTCACCATAGAAAAATACACATAAATATTCAAACGTTTTAGTACTGTCATTTCATACTTATAGGCTCTACTACAAATATCTTGATTCCAGATTTTGTAAATTGCGCATATTTTGTGCACTTGTTTTATCTAGTCTTGCCCTATTCATTTTATGCCTGTAGCATTAGTATTTAAAAATGTCATGCATTTTTGTAAAAATGTCATTTAATGACTGACTTGCCTACTGAAGAAGACAAAGTAGACGAAGCTTTGGAATTTGCAGCAATAAGATTGCAAGTTTGCTTTGCGTGCTCCGCTCTGCGGAGTTCAGATTCAACTATGGTTCTTTCACTTCCCTCCAATCCCTGACAATTTACTCTAGATGACTCGTGCTCACACATTTATTTGTCTGCTCTCCAAAAATGGGTTCCCATACACTGAACATCACGTGTACACAAACCATGGCAAAAGTATTGTTGGATACAAAAATGCCAACTATGCGCTATGGCTACTCATACATTGCTTGCAGTTGGGCCAAAATGTGACAGTCGTCTATTCCACTTATTTTCTGCATATTTTTCCGCAATTTGACAACATTGACGAAAACAGGGTCGCAAAAATTGAGCATAATCATATGTATCCTTATTATCCGCATGTATACATAACATGTCCATGGCTGGACTTATACTTTAGGCTGGATCATAGGAGAAGGAAAAAAATACCAGGGCTAGACACGTTGTAAAAATGAAACAGAAAATAAAAAGGTGTTTACTACTTATCCTCCCATTTAACTACTCGTTCAACATGCTAAAAATAGAGACATGGGAAGCATGCGAGTGATGGAAGAAACGAACGTAGAGTATACACACAACGACTACGCGTTCTGATACATTTTTAGGACACATCATCGGCTCTATAGTAGCGTGTGTGTAGTGTATGTACTACACAAGAATTAAGAATATGAATACAAAATGCAACACTTTGCAAAAAAAACTGGAACATATCATTCATGTCGTCCTACTATAGACTGACTCTATGTTCCTTAAACTCCTTTACAGTTAGTTTAGTTGGTTGGATATGAATTTTAAAAAATACACTACAAAGAACTAACTAGTATGATTTCAAAGCTTTTTTCTACAGCAATGTGTTGTATTATTGAAATCTCAAAATCTGTGGAAAATTTTATGCAGAAAAATGGTCATTGTGTGTGCACAAATATGCGATAAACACGAAGCCATAAGGTGGTGGGGAAAATTTAACGGAACGGACATTATTGAATGGAATTCACTAATCAAACTCTGTAGTCATTTGGTTTGCTAAGGAGGAAGGTAGGACACAAAAGTGGGCATTGAATATACGAGTTTGTAAATATTTATCCCAAAAGGGCATAATGATGTGAGCAAATGACCTAAAGAGAAGGCCACCCTAGACTTAAATATAGTTTGAAACCTCCAACTTGTGTCTATTTTTTGGAGGACCTTCACGCACTCTATGTATACATTGGACAATCCTCTAAATTTAGCAAAGCGTCAAGGATCCATGTCTATCTATAACTCAAGTTGCATTCCTGTTTTTTTTCTTCCGTCCTTCCTTTTCTCACTCACACTAACTCTCTCTCGTGCATGCTCTTGTCTTTTACTCTTCATCTACACACCGTCACATTTTTCGCACAATTTTTTTGGCCCCAGAGACAGCATTTATACGATTTTTTATTTTATAGCTGCTTTCTATAGCTGCAGATAGCTTTATTAGACTCATTGGTTTAAATGCCGGCTTTTAATTGTGTACATTAGTTAGTACATGAATAGATAGGACCTGAAAATGTTTCAATACCCACCTTCAATGCTTATTTTGTGAAACAATGCTTTCTGATTTCACTACAGCATCACTCATCATATCTCTATTCGCCTACTTTGGTCTGCATGGATTTGTTTACTTTGTACAAAAGAGGAATTTGGTTGCCCGGGGTTTAGAATGAAATTTTTTGAACTTCTACATGATAATCGGAATTATTTTTTAACAGAGCTGGTCAGTTTAAGTAAGTCTTAACTCGGAGTCTATCAGAATGGTGCGGCCACAATGGTGTGTACAATTCGGTGTGGGGATTCTATGGTGCTGGTTTTTTATGGCGCACGACAATATGGTGCAATGGTGCGAAGAATGTTTTTGCTCTTTGTAATTTTTGGTGGCCCTTATAAGGGCCGTTTTTTAAATTGAGTGTTTCTAATGCTACAAATTACTATATCTATACAAAATCAATGTTGGAAACTATTGCTTTCAAATAGTCAATGATAGGTTCATAGTAAATGATAAAGAGATTTCCCCTTACTGCTTTAAGTGAACTCCATTTTAAAACTAATGCTTACATAAAGATTTCTTTTCTATTTGATAATTTTTTTAGCAATCTTTTCACTCCACATTGTACATGTTGCCTGTCATTGACTATGTGAAAGGAATAGTTTCCAACATTGATTTTGCATAGATATAGTAATTAATTTGTAGCATTAGTAACACTCAATTTAAAAATCGGCCCTTATAAGGGCCACCAAAAATTACAAAGAGCAAAAACATTCTTCGCACCATTGCACCATATTGTCGCGCGCCATAAAAAACCAGCACCATAGAATCCCCACACCGAATTGTACACACCATAGTGGCCGCACCATAATGGCCGCACCATAACGGCTGCACCATACTGGTAGGTAGCCGTCTTAACTAGGCTTTTTTAATCATTAAGTCATTTGACTTGAACAGCCGAGTTTATTAAGTAGTGGAGCAAAGCGAAGCTCTTTTATTATAATAATTAATTCAATGCCCGTCCCTCTGTCTGTCTGTCTGCGGCTTATTAAGTACTACACTTGAGCCTTAAGTTTAGACGCAGGGTCTAAATGCAATGCAAAACTCAATGTTATTATGATGATTTCCAGATTCCAACTGCCTGATATTTTATAACTACGACGGTTATATAGTTGCTCTGAGAGGCGTCTAAAAAAATTCCAAAAGTTACCACAAATAGGCCGTCACATTAAATGCAGCAATAGTCACTGAGGTATGTAGGGCAAGAATGTTGCTGACCACAGACTCCCTTAGCTAAAGGTTAAATTAAAATGCAGCATAGAGTTCCTAACAAAAGAAAAGTACGATTGAACTAGAATTAATATGACTGGAATATTTACAATTGCAGTGGAGCTTAAAATTAAAAAGATCATTCATTATCTCTAATTTACGTATACACGATCGATAAATACATACGCGCCCAATCCATTTCTGATGAACCTGAAATCTAAAACTTCATAGAATGCGAAAGCTAAAACTACAAGCAAATGTTGAGTGTGACAAACACAATTTTGCACACTGAAAACAACAACAAACGTCAGTCCTCAGTCCGTGCCAATTAACGTTTGATTTCAACTCACTCAAGTAACATTACGTGGTTACTTTGTCAGTTTTCATCAGTTTTATTGAATACAGAATAAAAATTCAGTTGTGAATTTTACTAATCGTTATTTGGCTTGAATGATAACTCGAAAAATGCGCCATAAAATCTTTGTTCAGAATCCGAAATATTAGCCACCAAAGCACCCAAATACTCTCACATCATTCACAAGAATTTAAAAAAAAATTAATTTCGGCGAGGTGGGCTCAAAAAAATGGGAAGCTGTTGCTGTTGTTTCCTGTGATGTATACATGACTGACAGGTGTTAAATTGGTGTTTGAGGGCTCAAAGATGGATACACAATCTGAAGCGTGAAATACAACGGCTCTGAAATAGATGTCCTTGTTGAAGCCACTTCCTCATTGTCATCTTGATTACAAAATGACTTAAAAATAACTGGTCATTAGTTGAACACATAGTTTGTTTGGGCTCGTATTTTGTAACTTCTACTTTGTATAAGCAGCCGCCGAGCCACCATATGCACCCAGCTAGCAAAAGCACACGTGGTATGCGCATTCAAAATGTACAGCGTCATAGGGAAAGACAAAATTGTATTACCCTGTCCCTATGTTGACAAAAGGTAGGGAAAATTCCTAGTAAATTACATTTGTCCTTGTTTTCGAGTAGCACAAAGAGCAGAGAAACAGGTGCCCTGTTTACCTTTCATATTTTCTGGAACCGGAGTCCATACAGATATTAGTTAGTTAGTTTTTACTTTGTTAGTTAGGGCTGTGTCATAATGCACCAGTATGCATAGATACAACTTATTGGAAACGTTAAGTTTTTAGCTGTTCTTTTCAACACAACATACTTACTTTTAACTAATTTCACCGTCAGTCTGTCTGTCTGTGCATTAGATGGAGGCCAAGGGGAAACCTTTTGATCTTCATCATTTCCTTCCAGCCAGAGTGTGCAAAACAGTTAGAGCTACATGATTTGTTAGCAATAATCAATAATAAACAGTTGAGAATTCCGAACTCGAAAGTTTGGTGCACAAAAAAACCTCTATTTTCTACCACAACATCATCAAAGTGATATGGCAGGGAATAATTTCTCCATGTTTCATTATTATTCCATATGTCTCACAGGATGAAATAGACTAACTATATAAAAGTTGCTTTTACATTCTCCAAGAGACGTCACCCAATTTTCATGTGAACTTTGAGTAAGTTGTATTGTATAACGAACTAACTAACTAGTTAGATATGCTCACAACCGCCTACTCGGTTATAACCAGTAGCTGTGACTAGTAATAAGCACGTTGATGACATTTCAGAAAGTCAATTAAATTGTGACAGAGCGTGTGCAGTCCGTGTTGGAATGAAAAAATCTTATTTTCCAGTAATGACAGCTGCATCATTGTGTGACTGTGAGTACACACACATTTGTCGTGATTTCGTTTTCGGATGAGAAGGGAAGCACACAAATTGTGCATGCATATTCCAAGACAGCGACATTGGATGACGACGTTTTTTCACAACACGTTTGCACCGTCTTGACGTCTGTATCGCATACGAAGGGCATACATGTAGGAAGGATGAATGCACTGGATGGAATCAAAAGAGGGAGACAGAGCGAGCGAGAGAACGTATTTATCAAGTCTATTTCCGATCCAGTGTGAAACAACGTAATTGTGTATCATTGTGAACCTGGGTATGTGAATAAATGGGCTACTTGGCTTTCGAAATGAACGGTCGCAGGTATGTTCCTACGTCAGTAGGCAAAAGATGGCAACAATTTTTCTTGGTCCGTAAGCAATCTCATTCTGATTGAGATAGGAAGGAAGGAAATCCAAAGGTTTGGGGAATAGCAGACTATGACTTAAGTTTGCTCAATTTGCCAACTTTTTGCCCAGCATTTGCTTACTTGAAGTTAAAATTGGTTCCAATGTGATGGAAGGAAAGTAGTTTATTCAAAATTCACTCACTCTAACCTTCTGACTTCATTATGTGGCCGCAGTGGTTTCCATATTGTTCTCAAATGGCTAAAAGTTGGTTTCCTCTAATGTCCCTAGTTGTATACAGCAGTAACTAAGTAAATACAATTCCCTCATCTTGCCTCTCAATAATAGTGCAAGGATTGTAGTAGGAATGGAGGAATTAAATGCCAAGCTTCATTCAGCTGGGCATTTCAGTTACTCTTCTTTCACTTTTCCTTCTTTTTTAGAGAAGGGTCACATTTGTATCCTTCTTTTCTTTTCCTTTATTCTAGGTTAAATTTTTGCCATTTCCTTCACCTTGCTTCTAAAGGGTGAAATTTTGGCTTAAATTTCAACAATCCTTCTCTAACCCTTCCTTCTGAAAGATTAGTTCAGAGTGTTGAAATCTTTTTAAAATCAACCGTTTACTTGGCAAAAAAGGTCCAACATTTTTTTAAAATAGAACAATGAAGACTCTCCTGACCAACCTTATAGCTAAAAATTTCTGACATTCATGCGCAGCATTAATTTTTTTTTTAATACGCCTGGAATGGTAATTTTTGCATCATAGATTTGCCTTCTGAGACGGATTTTTAAAACCATCCCTCCCCTTCTTTTTCCCTTTTCCAACCCTCCCTTCTGACGGAAAGTGCCCAGCTATGCGGGTTCATTGCCAAGAACACTTTTTGCTGCCCTTTTCACGCAGACTTGTTGCGTACACTGGAAGCTGATTGTGGCTTTTTTGTGGAAACCTCTTCCCATACACCCTTCTTGTATGCAATACTGCATGCTAAAGCTAGCAAAGAAATCACATGTAGTGAGGCAATCGCTGCTTTGTAGCAAACCGGCTTTGGGTCCGAATAAACTTTGTTGCCCCGGTTTATACCATTCATTATGGTAGTTTGCTGTCATCAAATTGCTGACGATTTCTAGTTAACTATATGACTAGACAGCTGGTTATCACATGCTTAAATTTCTTTGAGATCGGCAGGTCTTTGCAGAAACAAGGAATCCAAATTGCGGTTCCTATTTATGTGAAATAAGGCTTGGGTGAAAAACAGTTAATACTATTACTCTTGTTTACAACTTGAAGGGGCGTATCAATGTGAAATGCTCAAACAATGTTTTTTCGCAATGCCCTTATTTTACTACTTTTCGATTTAGATCAAATTCGCTTTCAAATGTATGGTTAGTGGCTGTTACTGGATTGAAAGATGTGAAGATTATGAGACTGACCAAATGATACACCATACTCTAGTGCATGCATGTAACCTGGATGGGGCCAAGCACAGTGGTTTCTCAAAATGTGGCTACTTATTTAGGCATGTTGATGAGAGCCAAGTGGAGAGAGAAAGGGAGTTGGTTCGAAGGAAAAAGATAATCACATCACATTGATGGCAAATGCTGTAAAAATTAGTCATTTCAAACAACACACGCGTGTCTCCTCTTTCTCTGGGCGAGTTAGTTTCCCTGGTTGTGTGTGTGTTGTGTGCACTCTGTACACATCCTGAACTGTGTTCCTAATAGCACAGTGTCTACCATGTCTGTATTTCGTGAGCCTGCACAGTTTCTTCTCATCCATACTCGGCCCTACACTACTGCAAACACACGAGGACTATGAACTAAAAGTAAGCAGTGAAATGGCACATTTGGAGCCATGTTATATATAAAAAACGTGATTCAACAAGTACGAACCCAAAACCCTGTATAGTTAGATAGTTTACTTAGGGTTACATTTGACAAGTAATTTTTCTCTGATCCCATAGTTGGTGGGTAAGTATATTTACCTTGTGAAGGTGGTTACTACACTAACATGCAAAGAATAAAATCCACTCCCAGACCATAATTAGTTGGGGAAAAAGTTGATGAGTACATAAGTTGGATTTGGGAGAATTTGCCCAACCATGGGTTCTTATTCGACAAACACATGATTCACATGAACTATAGTCGGGAGCATGGACTCATATGCGGAGCTGTTTAATCCCAGTTACCCGGCATACACTAAAACTACATACCGTTTCTTATTGCACACGCAATTCACAAGTCGTGAGAAGAGCCGTAACACGACGCATACGAATTTTTGGGGAGCTGCGCAAGGCGCTTTGTAAGTTTAGTTAGGTAAAGTTAAAATTAGTCTAATTTTTTGTGCGACACGACGAAATGAGAGGAAACTATAAGTTGTTCCGATTCTCATTGCATTTTAAACGTCTTGGTTCTGCCACTTATCTCACTCACAATACACATCTATCTCAGTGTGTTCCATGCATGCAACAACATGAAACTATCAGTGACTTAAGCAACAGAGAGAGAGAGAGTCAAAAACTTGTGTAGCAAAAATGAAAGGGAAAAACTTGCTTCCTACTTACGTTACATACACATACTATTCATATTAAGCAGTCAACTAACTAAATATCCACTTAATTCCCATGTAGTACAGTCTTCCCTTTTGGTCCATCCAGATATGTGGTACAACAACTCACCGAGAAATATTTATTTGAAAAAAGCACATACACACACAGGGACTCATCTCAAAACAAATACATAGGTTTAGCTGGTTGTAGCAAGTACGCGTCCATACTTGTTATACTTGGAGTAGTAGTCAGTCAGTACACTTTGCACTGAGTTCACACACAACTCTATATATGCAAATATTTCCCATTTTCTCGGGTTTGGGAATCAACAGAAGCACTTCAATAATTCCATGTGTATCATTGTTAAATTGTGCGGAAAAAAGTGCTCAATTTCGTGAAAGTGAGATTTAAGTAGTAGTCCACTCTTCATGCTCTAAAGTAATCCATGGGCTAGCAAAGTAGTACTACTACTTTCCTATGTGATTCTAACTATCAACTCCATTCAAAGTCCACTTCTCACTACTCACTCATCTCACTCATCATAAGCCAAGAATCTCTCACTTTCTCTTCTCTTCTCACTGCATGATCTATCATGTTGTGTTGTGGTCAGCTCATACGTGCAGTCTGCATCTGCGGTTTTTGATTAAGGGAGCTGCATACATAAAGCATTGTGCATATGTACTACCTTACATGCATTATTTGAGTGAGTGACATTGAGGTTGTTCCTCGACAACTCTGAGCGAATCCTCTCATAGTTCCCGTTCACCGAGATGTGACATTGTGCCCCTAACAGTGGGAATCTACAGAAAACTTGACTAGTTCTCTGCCTACAAGTCCAACTGGGGTCCATCTAAATGACAAGTAGTGGTAGTCGGAGCTGTAGCAGTGAGTGGCCACGTGAGAATCTACATGGAGCGGAAAAGTGGATCTTCCAGCCGCTCACCTAGTCTCAGTCGACGTTCAAGTCTCAAAGAGAAGAAAATTTCAAAGCAACCAAAACGCAAGACCAGTGGTAGTACAGCAAGTGGTGGGAGCCAACTGACCAGCAGTGGCTCCAAAAAAGAGCGATGGCTCCTTACACGCAAAACATGGCGCTACATGCAGGATGCAGTGGGCAATCTGCTGCCTTCAGACTCGCACCGGTCAAGTCGCCGGGACTCTGGGGCAGCAGCGACTACCACAACTGCTTCTCCTCCATCCTCTTCTTCTTTCAGCGGGACCACTGCACCTAATTTCGAGCAACAAGCCCAAATTTCTGCTCGCATTCAACAATTCGAGCAACAACTCCATGCTCACATTGCCTCAACTGGGAAATTACAATCCTCTGAGCAGCCATCGTACCAAGCTGCCAAAGCTGCCTTCTTTGCTGGAGTAGAACCTGTTCCTGGAACCAAAGGAGCCAGTCATTCAGATGTGCAGCAATTCACAGCACGCATTTTGCCAGAACAATCCTCATCACAGCAATTTCCACCTCATCATCCTTTTCACCAGGGGAGATTCCAAGTAGCTTCCGAACCATACCATCCAACAAACAGTAGTAGCAGTGTTGGGGGTGCATATTGCCGGAGCCCAGAAGAAGGGGATTCCAGGGTGAGCTCTGGTGGCAGTGCAAAAGACTCGTTTGGTAACATTGAACAGAATTTCGAAGCGGTTTGCGCGCGCCAAAAGAGGTTTTTACTATGGACACGAAATAGGGCTAAAGGGCTGTCCGGGCCGGCACTCAGAGAACTCAAGCTGTTGGGGAAACAACAGGATGCGGAACAAAAACTGTTTTTGCAGCAACAGACAAATCAATTGTACAAAATGTACTCAGCAGGGGCCGCTGGATCCAGTAGCGCGCCCTGTTGCTCTTGTTCGTACCCACACGAGTCGAGGGGTCGATACTACCAAATCCCTTTGCGATGTGTACACACTGCGTGCAAAGAGAGTCGTGAAGGGAGTGCTACCACCAACACCACGGAGGAATACCCCACACTCCCCTTGTGGGGGGATGATGAGGATTTCATGGATGACGATGATGACTATGATGAGTATGGAGCCGAAGATGAACAGCAATATCAACACCACATGATTATGATGATGATGATGGGTGGTGCGAGTGGGCCAAGTGGTCGGGAACGGAGAAAATCTTCCACCACGTCCATATATGGCCATCCAGGAAATTATCCCAGAGCTCCGGGAGGGATGTCAGGTGCAAGTGGAGCCGAGACTTCATACGGAATGACCCTGTCCGGAACTGGCACAGTACAGAAGGTATTTCGCAATACGGGTATCCAAACTGAACCTCTCCCAGAAGAGTTGCTTGTCAAGTTGAAGCAACAGCAGGCCCAGCAGCAGCAGCTGGAAGAGGAGCAACAACAATTGCTACTTTCACAGTCTCAAGCGGCGAATCAACAATCCCTCCATGGTCATCAGGGTAGTAAGGATGGTCAGAGCAAATCTGGAAATTCGGCTACCAGTGGTAGTGGTGCAAGTGGTAGTACTAATCTAAGTAGTGGTGGTGTGGGGAAAGGTCAACAGCTTGACAAAGACAAGTCAAGTCAAAGTGGCGGGTTGGAATCATCGGGTTATTTGTCAGCCATTTCGTCTACTGCTGGCTCTAGGTGAGTTCATTTTGGGAATTTTTTCATGGCACAGTCAGTCAGTTCGGAATCATCGTCACATGAGTGCTTTATAGATGACGATGAATTGAACTCTTGATTGATCGCAAATTGTATGCATAAGGAAAGATAGAGAAAATTGAAAAAGCGTTTCTCCATTTAGACGCGTTAGTTAGTTAGTTAGCTCGTTTTAGTTGTTTAGGTGCAAGGGAAAAGTACACGTAGATTTTGATTCATGGGGAAACCTTGAGAACGTACAATGTGGTTTTTCTTTTCGAGTGCAACCCACGTTCTCGTGCAGTCTAGTCGGATTCAGTATTACGTGGTGAACTGAAACGTGGCTTTTGGCCCTTTCATAAAAAAAAACTTGATAGATTTGGATGCATGGGTGGGTATACAGTCCATACGACAGACGCAACCGTTTCCAAATCCAAAGAGTGCATGTTTGTATCATTGGGATCAGTCCCAATGATGTACACACGAATCTCACGGTCACAGTCGTGAAAGAATGAAATGTTTGATCAGATGATCACATAAAAAAGATTGTATGATACTTTCCATGTTGGATGGGAATGGGAACCATATTCTCACCAAATACTATGCTGGCTGGCAATGACTAAATGCTATACAATTCGTTTTCAAGTACATATTAGTTTGTTAGTGGTAATTGGCCTCATGTATAAAAACGTATGCCGAAATTCTTGCATCTCATTCCATCTCCCTCAATACTACCGAATGATAATAGCGTATCTGACTTTATAAATACCACCAGTTCAAAAATTTGTTTTGCCAATTTTATAAAAAATGTTTGGATTTAATGATTCAGTATTTTAATTCTTTTTGTAAGTTTTGAAGATGTAATTGCAGGATATTTTAAGGCTTCTGCAAATGAGATTTCCGAAATATTCTAAATTATGATATCAAAAAATTAATATGAAATCACTGAAAGACCGCCAAATTGTAGTTTTAGGTTTTGTAAGCATTGATGCAATGTGAGGGAATTCATTTCTATAACAAGTCTTTTAGCATTCTATAAACTGTTTTACAGAAGACGTATAACTGACACGTATCAAATACACATTAGTTTTTGACGGTTTCATATTTACTGCGGTGCATGCATTGTTCTATTCTGTTGTAGAACATAACAAAAGGAACCTATACAAGCATTGGATAGGTTGACATGGCAACAATCTAAAAGTTAGATTGTCTGGACTAAATAAAGGAAATGCAAAAATATTAACTTTTCATTGTATAGTCATTGTTCAGTTTATCAATCAATATATTTAGTCGGTGTTTTGTAAAGTTTGTGAGTCGGGCAGTCACCTGTCTCATTACTATTTGCATTGTATGTAACAAAGCATGATGTTGCATGCAGAACGGAAGGAAACTTAACATCTGGAACCATCATCGGCGCTACACCGATCACCGAAGAAGGTGAACCTGGTGTGGAGCCTGAACAATCCTCCTCAGACTTGGGGAGCACAACAGGAGCTCCCGACCAAACAGACAAAAAATCCGAAGAGTCCGGCTACTCATCCTCCATTAGTGACACTGTGATGCGCTACCTCCGAATGGTGCGTCGCAATTCCAAAGCCGATACGAAAGACCCTATAGACAAATTCAAGACTGTCAATTATGACCGATCCCTGCGGTACATCAAATCCAAAAATGTGAGTGTGGAGGAAGCACTAGAGCACGAAAAAAACAAAGCGCTCCAACAGCAAAACAAGGGGAACGCTGAAGCTGCTGCGCCCAGCACAATACCAGAATCCACTACAAGTCCTTCATCCAACCCGAGTAGTAGTATTCCGCATAGCACTGCGGCTAAAAAAACCCGAGCGTCTGACACCCCTTCCAAATTCAAAACTACAAAAACGCCCTCTAGTGGAATTTCCTCGCCAACTTCAACCCAAGAGTCTGACGCTCCAGAAATCCAAGGCACCAGTAATGTTCCCATGTCACTCCCTATTTCCGTGAATTCAAAAATCACTAACCCATTGTCTGCATCAGGAACCTTATCTCAACCCCCATCAGTCCCCTCCAGTGCACCACAATCTCCGCCCATTTTGGGGGATGTGACCCCCCAAGCCCAGTCCTCGCCCAGTAGTGCCCCCCAATCACCCCCTATTCCAGGGACACCCACAACTTCTTCCATCTCAGGAGGAAATGTCCCCACTCCAGTCGCACCCCCACCTCCTAGTGTTGGCACACAAGCTGGAGAAAGTCTGGTCCGGTTTCTCAAGAATTTCAATCCACCTAGGAAGTTTTCAGATTTTTCTTCCGCCACTTCATATTGTTCGTCTGAATCCCCGGTAGAAGTCACCAGTCCACGGTACTCTATAGCCACCACTGTAATGAGCAGCGCCAGTGAAGCCGAATGGATTCAACAGCAACAAGCACTAATGGCTATGATGACCAGCTCTGCATCGGGCTACAATGTTTGGGGAACAGGGACGCCTACTCAGCGGGGAAGCATAGACATTCATTCCATTGGGGACTCTTCAGAGTGTGATGATGTATTCAATGCCACTGCATCTCAAAGCAGTTTCCCTCACTACTTCTCACGCAGTGTGTCTTCCAGTGGCGCGACTGCCATTCAGAAATCCAATAGTGCGCAGCAAATCGGAGCCCTAGGAAATGTATCGACTCCTCAATCTCATCCCCAACCAGGGATGGCCAGCTCGGCTATCTTTTATACAGACGATGTACAAACGAATACGGGGAGTAGTGCCACGCTGGGCGGCGCCCCTATCAATACCACCACCGGGAAAGGGTCTAAAGGAACAACGCAATCACCGTCAGGAATAAGTAGTCCTCCTAACGCAAGTTCTGGCAGTGCAGCTAGCCTAGTGAAAAACTTTTTCAGTGGCAACCCCTTTGGAAAGGCGACCAGCTCTTTTGGCCTCAAGAAACCGGCTTCAACTTCAGCATTAACTTCCACTGGAGCGCCAGGAACACTCCTTACTAGTTCACCTTCGGTGAAAAGTACAGGTGGGCTTTCCATGGCACCCCCGCCCACTACGACCAGTAGCAGTCCCAATTTGCTCAGTCTTATCCAAAGCAGCACTAGTAGTCTAATCCGGGGAGGAGGAGTGAGCCCATCGTCTTCTATTGGTGGCCAACAAATGCAGAGCAATGTTTCGTCAAATCCTGCTGGAGCTTCCTCTAGTTATGAAAACATGAGCAGAGGAGCCACAGCTCAGTATGGTAGTAGCAACACTGGAACAGAAAAGATGGGTCATTCCTTTATGAAAGGCATGCCTCAAGTGAGTTTCAAGGATAGTGGTGGAGTCGGTGGCTCTGGACCATCTACAACCCAATATAATCACCGACGAGGCGGGAGTGACCAGAGCACCAGTTCTTTGGACACGAGCAATTTAGGTAGTAGTGGTAAGAGCTATCATCACCCCCGGTTTGGGGTGGATCATTCCAGTTCTTGGGGAGCTACGACGACAACCTCTAGTTTCTCCAATGTGGGCACCCATAGTGGTGGTGGTGGTGGTAGTAGTAGTAGTAGTAATAATCCCATGCTAATGAGTGGTGGTCTGTCCAACCCTTCTTCAGTTATGCAGAAGTCAAAGTCATCTTCCAGTGTCGTCCCATTGTATCATCAGCAGCAACCACAGGCACATCATGGCAGCAGTGGTGGTGGTTCTGACCGGATTGCCCCTGCTCCCAGCTCTCATCATTCTTCGGCGTCCCCTACTTTCACTGCGGGGGCCAGTGGCCAACAACAGGGAACCAGTAGTGGAGGCGGTGGAGGTGCTCCTGGAGCCAGTGGTCCAGCGACCGCTGCCAGCAGCAGTAGTGGAGGGGGAGCTCCCAGTAGCACAAGCAAACTCATTTCCAAGTCTTCCAGGATTTTTAAGTCTAGGTCGAAAAGTAATACGAGAGCACCTTCCAGTAGTGTCAGCTCAACGGCTACTCAACATTCGTGGAGTCCTCAGGTACGTTTTACTGTTTTCCGTGTACTGAAGTTTTTTAGTTTCTAGTACTACTATAAATTACTTTTAACAAGCACCGACCCTTTTGCATACAAAATTGTATTAAATGACGTCCAGTCTCTGTATTGTGTCACTTTTATAAATTGTGTTAGCCAAGCATATGCATACTTGTATTTGCCAATTATTCAAGACGCGTAATACTGGTGCACCAGACAATTTAAAAGCAATAAAAATAAATATATAGTTCAAAAAGTCAAATGAGTAGTCATCCTCATGCCAACTGAGAATTGAGTACACTCTAACAAGAATAATATTGCGTGAGTAATGTGGCACAATACCAACTGCAAGAATTAATATTACATGTGTGACGTTTGATGTGCAGGGACGATGCAAGTGGAAAAGTGCAAGCGGCAGACAAGTGACCCTCGAAGGGACCACGGTGTTCAACTTAATTGATGTTGAGAGGACAAGTCTGCAGGACGTGGCTTTAGACAAACTGCGTACCCTAAATTTGGGCGTCGACGTCAGAATTCCAAAAGGTATGCACATCTTCTGTCTCTAGTCAGCTGCATTCCTTTGTCATGCCAAAATATCTGTCATCCCCATCTCAATCTCTTGTACAGTCCTCTCCATGGTGAGACGCTGCGTTGACACCATGCAAGCACAGCGAGCAAACTCTATAGCCAGTCAGTTAGTGTTAGTTAGTTAGTTAGTAAGGGAATGGCGAAAACCCATGAACGAGCATTTTAAATACTTTGTAGTCCCCAATCATGCTTATAGTCACAGACTGCATGCATCATCTGACGTCTTTTCCATAACGAATGCAAACATGTTGTTTTCTAAAACAATACTCAACCTCATTCTTCATTTCATTCCCGTCATAATATTATACACTATTACTAGTTTGTAAAATGTTCATCCAAGGAAACTTGCCATTATTTGAAAGAGCATCATACCTGCATATTTGTATAGCAGGACTATTTTTTAATATTATTATCGCACTGTGCTACATTAGATGCACACACGAAACAGACATCAATATTTCCAGTCTCTAGTTTTATCATTTTGTTTGATAGTTTTAACCAAATTATGGAATTGACCCAAGCCCCAAAAAATGCGTGTTACAAGGCAATATGAACTAGAACGTGATAAGGAGTCGTTGCTATTTTTCGTTGAGGTCACTAATCCATGGATGGCATGATAATAATAAAATAATAATCAGTTGTCACAACGGCGTCAAACATTGATGACGTTATTTGTGTCGCTGGTTGAGAAAGCACATGTGGCATGTTGTGTAAATGACAACTGCGTCTCCCCGATCACAATCACAATATAGAGTCACATGGAGGCAAACGAGCGAGGTGACGAAGTAATATTTACTTATTGTATTGCTAAACAAAAATAGCCCTGGGACACATATCTCGCGGCTAAAAATAGTTGCATATATGAGTTTCAATAAAGCTCAATTCTCTGGAATCATTTCCACCATATTTTTAGAAGGCTACTAGTGGAGGTGGCATCTATTATAGGTTCCGTTTTCCATGACAGCCGAATGAATATTGTATGCGAATGAGATAGCAGGACGCCGGTAGACGATATATATTTATTTCATGGACTGATAATTTTCTATGTGCACGGATGGCACGGAATTCATGTTATATTGTTACTGTCAGTCGTGCGTTGCTATTTTGCTATAGAAAACTAGAGCGGAATCGAATCCTATTGGTTAGTTGCTACACTAGAGGAGAAGGAGGCAAAAATCATTCATGATTTCTTGCATTGTTAGCTAAAGCAGGAAGTCCAAAATTATTTTTTTTGATCAATAACCTTTTTTGTATGTTTTATAGAAAGAACTGGAGCCGCTCAGCAAAAACCAAAACGTCGACCATATCTGCTTAAAAAGAAAGCACTATCTACTGGCTTCTTCGAGTCAGGCAAACAGGATTCCAAAGGTAAAGAAAGTCACTTACTAACTTAACTTAAGGTATACATTCACAATCTGTGGGCTGCATGCACTTCACGAACTTCTAGAATGAATGCAGAAGCTACAAAGCTGATTTATGTATGCAATACCAGTGTAGTTTAGTATTAGTTAGTACAAGTAGCAAGTTAGGTTTTTCAACAAATCTTATTGCTAATCACTCTTGTTGATGATGAGACTTGACACCTGGGATGATTGTGTGATAATGACATATTGCATGAAACTCATAAAACTGGTTGATGATTCTCACAATTGGGGTTGCCTACATATTTGACATTTAAACAAACACATGTACCAAGTTGCCCAAAAAAAGCTGCGAAAGTTTAGGTATAGTTACCCACATGAATATTTTCTACCTTCTGAGAATTCCTTTGTCGTCAACCACAAGTTTAAATGCAAACTAAAATGACTGAGTGGAAAGTTTTATTCATTCACCTGAAACTGGAAAGAGGAAGCAGCACTGGGAATATTTTTGAGTTCCATGAACAGCAACATTCTATTTCTCACTTTACGATGACAAGTAAACTCAAAGTGAAATATGGATGAAAAAGGAGTTCAAGTCTATGATAATGTTGTCTGCTCTCAAAGCTCTCCATATCTAGTATCGGGTATTAAATTTTCGTTGGCTAGTTTACCCGAGTTAGTCAGTGCACGGCAACGGTCGTCCACAAGGCTAAAAATACTTCTGGCTCTATAAACAAAACGCAGGTGAAAACAAACAAATCCTTTCGAGTGAAGGAGCTATGTCTGCATGCTTTTATATGATACAAGTTTTGACTTGAGCGACTTTAGCCGAGCGTCAGTTATAAATTGCACACCAGAGTTTTGTGGGATGGAATGATGGGAATGAATATGATTGTTCAAAATTCTTAGATAGATGCGAATCGCGGTTCTCATCGCATGATGCGATGAGAACCATTTCTTTGAAGCTCCAAATAACAAACGCGATGCAGCGTAGTGTACAGAAAGACTGGTCACATTGAAATAGTCAGTTTATTCAAGTGACAATGAATACATGCATGCATGTACATTTGTACATTGATAAATACATTTGTTTCTGCATTTTGGGCCACAGAAAAAAATGGTATTTATTCCTTTCTATGAATCAAATGTTTACGATTCAAGGCAGAATGGAGAATGTATGTTCAAGTATTTTTGGAATAGCTTATGAACAGTTTCTTAGAAATTGAAATAAAGTCGTAAACATCATTTCTAGCTTCTATAACTTATTGATCCAATTTTTCAATCGCGTATAAGTCTAACGACAGGTTACATTATTTTAACTCAAAAGTTTCTATTCCGACGAACAGGAATAAATTCACAGTTATGGGTCAGTTGCGGGTTGAGGTGTAGCATTTAAGGGGTTAAAACGGTTTAAAAATTCTGACGAAAAGTTGCATTGTGGTTTGATGGTGATTTTGGAAATGGAAAAGTATGGGAAAAGTGAAACCAACCAGCCAACGATGGTAGCTGCACATGGGCACTCCACACACGATTTGGCGAACAAAGGGATTTGTTTGCTTGTCGTTATAGTAAAGACTTATTAAACCTTGTAATTTTTTGTTATCTGTAAAGCGATTGTTTGATACTATATCCTTGGAGTGTGTTGTTTGATGACTTGAATGTTCAGTGAAGATTTTTATATCTTTGTTTATTTCAGAAAGTGGTGGTGGCGGGGGCAGTGGCATGGTTTTTGGCATCCCCCTGTCTCAATGTGTCAATAATGATCGATTGAGGAGATTGAAGACTGCTAATGTTACAAGTACTAATGGTGCCTCTGATATTCCCGTTAGAGACGATAAAGTGAGTTACTTTGAATTGCGAATTTGTTTTTAAAGTTGGCTAACTTTGGATTTTATTTTACTTTAAGTTGCGATTCCAATCCGCCTGTAATACCGTACCCAGAGTTTTTTTGGCCCTTGTACACTCCTTTTATAAGTTTCGTCGAATTGAAATTTTTCAATCAATGTCTATTGTCTTATTGTCTATGCTTTTATTTCCCAGACTGGATCAAATGAAAGTTTATACGGAAGTAAGCGGGGCAGTATAATGGTATCAGATGGAGCCACGGTTTCCCTTCCAGAGCAGAGTTTGGTACTGGCAAACTTTCTGTTTAAACAAACAATCTTTAATGTTGTAATCTTTTAAATGTCAATATCGAATTGTGCTTGATTGTACTCTCCTTAATTGAAATATGTGTAATGGAATTTATTTTAAGGGAGGTGAAGGTGGGTCTGTTCCGTGGTTAGTTACTGCTTGCGTAAAACATCTGGAGACATACGGACTTCATACCACTGGCATTTTCCGAGTCAGTACTTCCCTTAAAAGGATTCGTCAGGTACGATCTCGTTTTTGTATTAATCATAACTTTTTAGTGATTAAGTTTGTCCGGTTCGTTCGAGAGTTTTTATATTTACATTTATATTCTATACCAAGCGGTCTTATTTTTTAGTGATTTTAATTATGGCATGTAGAAGACATGTGAAAGCTTCCCTTGAATAGCACTCTCAGTGAAAGATACACAGTAGATTCACATTGAAATAAGTAAATCTAATCATTATGATATCTGTTGTTTTAACAGTTAAGAGAAGAAATTGATAGTGGTAAGGAAATTGAATTCGGAGAAGAACACAGTCCTCATGACGTGGCCGCCCTTCTCAAAGAATTCCTCAGGGATCTTCCTGAACCACTTTTGTGTCGTGATCTATATCAACCTTTTTTAAGGACACAAAGTACGATTCCATGAATCTACTAACAATTTTTTCCTCAAATCCTATCAGATGAACTTCATGTTGGTCTATTTTCTTCTCAGGAATTCGTAACCGGAAAGCGCAAATGGAGGCGTTTCAGTACCTTGTCCAACTACTACCTGTTCAAAACCGAGACACTTTGGGAACATTGCTTCGTTTCTTTGCAAATGTTGTAGCCAACGCAGAGGAGCGAAGGTCACGCACGGGCGAAATCATTCCAGGGAACAAAATGGAGGGCTACAGTCTTGCCACTCTAATTGCTCCAAATATCCTTCCTTGCATGCCTACTGAGGGACTGGGATCCCCTTCTTCCTCAATCGAACAGAACCCTGCGTTGACTAGAGAGCGACGAGAATCTATTGATGTTGTGAACTATATGATCTGCAATTATCGTATGCTTTTTGAAGTCTCCCCGGAGCTTCTGCATGATGTGTATTTGCACATTATGGATACTCAGCCGGACACCATTGACTTCATTTTGAGGCAAAAGTATCCATCTCCAGAAGAGTAAGCGAATAATGTTCCTTGATTTATCGCGATGCAACACACTAATTTTATTTAAATTTTTAACTAACTCAGACTTGAGGACGTGGAGACCACAAGCAGTGTGTTTGAAGGGAGTGAATGTGGCGAAGGTGTTAGCGCGGCCGAACTCTTATTGGAAGGAGAGCCAGTCTTGACATCTCGACTCACTCGAAGGCGTGAAGATGTGGTACACGAGTCCGGTGGTACTGGAGGAACTTCTCCATCCGATGTTTCCCCATACAATAGGTCCGTAACCGTTTGAATCCGGACAAAATGTCTCATTTCAACCGTTGCAACTTTCAATTTTACGAGTTTACTTGAATTTGCAGGAGGGATCGCCGTGGGAAACGGGAATCTGAGCCCGCTGTCGTGGGACGGGAAAATGAATCGGAGAAACAGCACAGTGGAGGCGAATCTGACACTTCTATTACGAGTGCAAATGTGAAATCCAGATGGTTTCGTCGAAGTAGAGATCCCAGTAAAGCGAGAACTTCCAGTGATTCAGGTATGGTTACAACAATGTGTTTTAACCATGGTTGGATTTGACTGCGGACCTGGAAAAACTAACAAGTTGTTAGTGAGATTTTGAATGAAATTTTGACAAAGATTTATGGTTGCTATTTGATCAAAATCATATTGTTTTGTTGTAAGCCTGCATCAAATGATTGGCTGTTTAGTTAAAATTGCATGCAAAACCTTTCCACCCCTCCCCATGTTAATTGTATTTTAACTGACTCATGCAATTTTAAATGATTAATAAGATATTTTTTAATTGCATAGCTTTGGAATGGAAACTGTAAGTACACTTTACTAACCAAATTATTGCTCAACTAAACATAACTGCAAATGTGGATTTCCGCAAAACAGTATCTATAAAACTATACATATTTCTTTAGGAAGTGAAAAAGGAAGCAAAGCCAGCAAAACGAAAAATTCTGACAAGCAATCATCCTCTCGACATCATTTGTCAGAGCCCAAACGAGCAAATTCCTTAGACTCTGTAAACCTAAAAGTGGACACCACTAGATCTTCTCCTGGGAGAGACTCAAGTCCTGGGCAAGTGCGGAGCAGCTCTGACCAGAGTTTAAAAGTCCCTACTGAGAGTCTCAACAGTCGTCGTCAGAGTTCCCCTGTACTGGACACTTGGGGAGTGATCACTGCCTCGCTACGAATCCCTGTGCCCATGCCCCTTCACATTGACGACACACACATTCCATATATTGAGGAGGACAGTCACTACAACCATTCAACTTTGGCTGGGGCTACCGCTCAAAGTCAATTGCCTCTTCTCACTACTGGCGGCATGTCATCCCAGCAACATGGCTCTATGACCCCTAGAGCTCGCTCAGCCTCTACAGACTCTTCTGCCGTTCTGAGGACTACTACGTCTTCTTCTAGTCATAATACCACTCCTATTAGTAAGTTCCCTTAAAAATGCATATCAAGAATGTGTACCACTCTCTCTCTCTCACTCTCACTCTGATTCTAATCTTCGAGATTTTTCAACTGACTGAGATGCCTAAGTCAAATTCTTGTTATAGTTATGTACTTCAGCTGTAGACTATTGTCACTTAGGCTTAAGGAGGCTAGCTTCAGCTGCACGTATTTTAATGCAACTACGCCATCTTGTGCGTGTATATAAAAAAGGGAAAATGAACCACTATTTTTGCGATTACTGTAAATTTACCAAAACGTAGTTTTATCCAATGTAATTATTGGGTGATTTGTATGTAACCGTTTTAAAATGCTTCTGCGTCTACATTATTTCTTGTCTATGTTACATAATGCAGTTTTCTTTAGCTCGTTTGTTATTGTAGCTGACAAAAGTTAATATAACTTTGCTGGTTTTTAATTATTTTGCGTCTGTAACTGTATAAAATGCAATGTTGTACTCTGTAAGCTTTTGAATGCCTACTTGGTCATTGATCTGAGCTGTATTGCAGCGTTAAACTAATCAGTATGTATCCGAAACACGCGTTCAGATGATTCCCGCCCCCCTAAGATCTGCTTATGGTGGCACACAAGGCGAGTTCCCTTATAAAAAATCCTTGAGAAAATCTTCCGATATCTGCTGAATCTGAGCAATGGTGTACTTTTGCAAACTAACTATATTAAATCCCTCAAAAGTATTATGCTTTAATATAATTTGTGCATTGTTCTTGTTAATAACCATGCTAACTGTATTATTGGAAGGTTTTTAAAAGATTGAAAGCTTAATATTTTTCCTGTAATAAGTAATGATGCTAGCGACTCAAAATGATTCAATTTTGCTTCTAAATGCTATCAAAGGTATAAATGGTTTAATTTCATTCCTCCAGAGATTTAACATAAGATTCAATAAAGTTATTTTAAATTCTAATTATGTGCCCTGGAAGGTAGAATACCACTGGTGAATGTTGATGAATTGCGAAAAAATAGTTGATCAGGCGCTGCATTCAGCTTCAGCACAAAGAGAGTCGCACGCATCAAAACTAAAATGTCTTCCATATTTGCTTTTAGTGCAACATAATTGAATTTTCTTTGTCTTTCGTAGGCTCACCTTTACGACAGCCATCCTCCGAAGTGTCCAGCCCATTAGGTTTCTCTCCACCAGGGTCACCTCCCTATGACCCTACATGTTTCCCTTATGAAGAAATGACAGGTCGTATTCTCTTGGGTTCATCTTCAGCCACTTTGCAAGGAGAGTCTTCTCCTTGTTCTTCTCTCACCCCTTCTCCTTCATCAACACTTGCTCTTACTGCTTCTAAAAGTGCTGAGCCTCCTTCCACCTCCCCGCAAGGGGGATTGTTGGATCCTTCGTCTGCCGGCTCCAAAACACCTGGCAAGGAAACCAAGACTGCAAATATTGCCAGTCTCATCAAAAGTAAAACGGCAGACTTTGAGAAACTTGCTGGTGCCTCTAGCAAACCGAGTGCTACAACCCCTGCTTCTTCTGTGGCCAGTAATCCTAATCAACCCTCCAGCAATATAATAAAGGGTAAAAACAATGGGACGAATAACAGTAGTGCAGTCGAGAGTGGATCCATTGCACCCAAGATGAGACTTCGTTCCCAAGACAATATTGTTCTGAAGCAGCAATTTCTTTTGAGACAGCAGAGTCATGAAGCGAACAAAGCTTCCCCTGGTCCTACGAAATCAGCTAGTAGTACTTCTGTGAGTTCCACCACTGGAGATGGTAGGAAGCATAGACCTGTGACCAGACGAAGGCCAACTGGGACAGTGGTAGATGGCTCATCCGTAGGAGTTGCCAAGTCTACTGCGGGACCTACTGGTGGACTCAGCAAATCTTCCTCTGTTCCCCATCACCCTGCTGCCCCTGGTGGTGCCCCAGGGACAAGTCGATGGAAAAGGAGTGACATTGTTTCTAGTCCATCCAATTCAGGGACACCTACACCAACTGCTAGTCCAGGTCCGGGTCAGGAACAATCTGGCTCGGGTCCCTAAAAACCATGTTCATGATATGATAAGAATTCGGATATCATTGGAATGATGAAATTAAGTTTACCACTGACTGTACTGAAAAAACCTGTCTAGTCTTAACCAAGGTATGAAAATGTATATTATGAATTGCGCTGCAGTTCACTTTTGTTGCCCATGAGATTTACATGGTCAAGCAAGTATTCATAGATAGTGGGGAATTGCTCTTTTTGTACTCATATTGAGCCAATACATAATCTGGATGGCAAGACTATATTAATGTTAAAAAATGAGATTGTAAATGTTCACTGAAAATGTTTGCTTTAATAAAATCATGTTTGTGGATAACATGGTGCTATTGTATGGTGGATTTTAAATGATACGTAATTAATATAGTTAGTAATTTATATGCATTTCTGCTACTTGTTGTTTGTGAGAGAAATAGAATCTTTGTATTCTCGAATTGTGACTACTACATGTATTTGTTGTTTAAAGGGTACTACGTATGATTATATTGTGCTGTTGAACTTGCGGTGTGCTTGATCCTAAGTATGTTATAGTCTTCGTAAGTGTGTTGGAGTAAGATTTTTATAATTTTCCGCACTGCTATTATTATATTATGAGAACAGAAGAGCTTAAATGTTAATGTTATGGAATGGATCATTGTTGATGAATTTTATGGAGCTGGAAATTATATGGTGATTTTTCAAATTGAAATAAAGAACAAATTCTAGTCATTTATTAAGTCATCAACACATTGTGCTTGTATGCAAAACTGACTACAATGCAGCTTTTTTTCTTTGTTGAAGTCGTTTTTTCTAATCATGCATCATGCTAATTAAACAATCATTTAATTATGCTCCTTATTCGCAGTAGTATGAATGACTGATAGTGACAAAGAATCTTCTTCGCGATCTTGTCATCTTATATAGTAAGCTGCTTATATGGGTTTATCTCAGTGTAAAAGTCAACATCATTTATTTCTAGCTGCCATTATAAAAACAGCAAAAACTCATTTCAACACTAATCACTAACTCATAAAAACAATTTTTCTAAAAATCCGTTCACAAATTCATGTAAATTCATTTGCAGCTAAAAATTGAGAACTCATCAGTACTTTGGTCCCACTAGTTAAAACTATAAAAGACTTAAAAAAACCGTATTCCGTTACTATTGATGACTGCAGCACAATCGTTTAAGGCGTTCTCATACATAACAATCACCAAATATTACATCCAATTGACTAACTAACATCCATTTTGGGTTGCACTACAAGGAAAATCTCCAATGCTTACCAAATATTGTCCATCGCAAATCTGAAAAAGTTTTTCAAAGTCATTGAATCTTTTTTATGTTGTCCTCATCATAGTACATAAAAGTGTTTGATCAAATCAAATTATCAATAGTCCTTAAAAACAGATCACCTTTTTCCTAAGCGTTATCTCAATGTCCTCATCAGAAAATTGGTCTTTTACACTTTTATCCACAAGTTTGGCATCCCACTTGCAGAAAATGACAAATCGTATGTACTCCTTGAAGTACTTGTCATCCACTTGGTACAACTCAGAGAATGGACAGGTGCTCGTATTCCCGTAGTCCATGAAAAAGACTCGAACCGTTCTATTGGGTTCATCCACAGCCATGATTTCGGCACGGTACAGCTCATCCTGGAAATTTGCAATGCACAACTTGCCCACAACTACATGTTCGGGTAGCAGAATATTTTTGTCTTCCGTCACAGCTTTGTAAATCAGTCCATTCAGTTCCATGAGTTTGTCTTCTTGCTCCCGACTTAAGAAGAAAAATTCTCCTTCATTCATTGTCTCTGTACGCATGCCCTACAAAAGAAGAATACAAAAGGAAATGTCACGTCTCCTCCAAAAGGTAAATAAGTTTTTCTGTATGCACTCATTTTGAATGCGCAGTGGGTAACTGATTATGTAAAGCAAGCCATCAACGAGCTCGACAAGTAAATTATTTTTCAATATTTCTCATTCTTAAGACGAAACAGGCTTGAAAAACTTCCATTTCACTGAATATAAATATAACCTGGTATGCAAACGCAAACTTTTGTTCAATTAAACAATGTTTTTTCATACTGCATACAACATTTCCTCACAATCGAGCAGTGACCCGGAAAATTATAAACGAAATATTTTCAAATGAAATGATTTATTATGAACAAACTTTGGCACATAGGAAACGAAACTAGAAAACTATTCAGGGGCAAAGTGAGATTTTACCTTGTATTTAACATTCAATTCATAACATGGAAAGTCCATCTTCTGGCAAGTCAAAGTAAGCAATCGCTTTTTAGCTGTAACAGTAATCCTCTTCTCTTCAGGTTTGGACTCGGGTCCAGAAGCGGGCTTGGGAGCTAATCCGGGAGTGGGTCCGGGGGCGGTAGGTGCGGACGCCCTATTTTGCTCCGATATTTCTGGAGAGTTACCTGCTTCGTCATTGCTATTGTTGTTCTTGCCATTAATAGCTCTTTGAATGCTCCGCTGGAACCTGTCCGTAGGGCTGCTGATGGGAGAGCCTGGAGTAACACCTTGGGAGACATTCTTCGACTCCCGTTTCAAGGATGGAGTTGGAGAGTCACTGATTGGTGGTGGAAGACACTCCGGATCTTCGTAATGATTGCATCTAGCTGAAGGTCTAGATGGTGATCCATTACTGGGTGCCAAGGTTTTCTGATTGGATATATTGACATTGTTGGGTCGAATGTTATTGGAAGTGCTTGGTTGAGGATTTCTGTTCCCCCGTTTCAAAAGACATGGAGTGGCACAAAATGTTTCCCCTGAGCTCACTTCCAGGAGCCCAATATTGAGTTGGCAATCTTTACACTTCACTAGCTGAAAAAATTCTCCGCTCATTTCGTTAGTTTGTAGGGAGATTGTGATACACAAGAAGTCGAATTTTAATGGGATAGAATTTGGGATGTTTTACGGTTGACAGACGTATCAAGAGTGAAGTGAGTTTCACTAGCTGACTGACTAAGGAAGACAATGTATTTTCATTTGTACACAAATGGACAACAAACTAGTCGAGCTATTGTATTGGAAATCGTTTGACTACAGGCGAAAATGCTTGTTTTATGGATTTCAGATTTTTATAATTAGCATGATGCAACAAAAAAATACTTACAGAACGATTTTAATTTCATCTCTTCACAGTATGTAAATTACAACTCTTGAGTTGATAACTTATACATCATAAACTTGAATTATAACTCGTATTCATGCATAAATTGAGTACATACCTACCATGAATATACAGTCGGTGAAACAGTACACTTGATTTACATAGTATTAAAAAAACTACTGAGAATTTCTGAAAAATGTCATGCAGAACAGTTCAAATATAAAGTTGCCTGCAGCCGGTGCAGCCTGTGGAGGAGGAGGAGCCAGCTTCACAACTGGGCCTACAATGAAATGCTTGAACTGCATTGCATTTTTTTATCACTGAAGGAATTTGTATTTATAGCATAGACGCAGTAATATAATTCATTACAAATTAATTTAAAACCATAGAATAGAAAAGCACCGAAGTCCAAAAGTGACTATCTGGATATGAATTGACGATCTTCTTTAGGCGTTTATATTGTTTTTCTCCAGCATAAATATTATACGTTTTCGAATGTCACGTTTAAAATATTGCTTGTTCCAGCTAATTGTTATAACTAGACTGTTTAGTTTCGACTGACTACAGCTTCATGGATGGCAGGAGTCAATTTACCCATTATTTCGATCATTCAGCTTATAGTTTATATTCTAGAAATACGAAGACTTAATTTAAAGAATAGAAAAATATACACTAGAAGCTAGTAGCACAAATAAGTTCAGCTCAAAAAGTCACACAAAAAAGTAATTATATAATAGTAAAGCGGTCATAATATATGTAGAATATTTACAAAAGTTTGCATGCGTTCCGAATTGTGACTGCTAGCAGTCCATTTATCAATTGGTGATGTCCAATAGTATTTTTTTCGAATGCCTACAATTAATATACTATAGATGGGTCCCTGAAAGCAACACACGTCAGCGGTTTCTGATGTCCATTATATTCTCGTTTACACTGTCCAGACTCTAAACTCCATAGGCGAGCCAGGTTATCAGAAGAAGCTAGAAATGCAAACAACAAACATGAGCTGATTACTTCACTGAGCTTGAGCAAATTATGTAAAATAGGACATGATATTTTTATATTACCTGTGACAACAAACTGACTATCACCAGTAAAAGCAGCATCCCAAACCCATCTTTGTCCAGAACAGCCAAGTTCCTGAACAAGGGAAAAATCTTCAAGTTTCCAAATTTTGCAAGTCTGGTCGGCAGATGTTGTAGCCAGAAGACTAAATAAAGTAAGTTATACTCAGCACGCTACTAAAAAAATCCATAGTTTGGTTCTTTCTTGCAATTTAGAATACCTAGAGTCAGGAGAAAAATGGCAAGTGAGCGCGTATTTTTTATGCACACCTTTCTTGTCATGAGGATTTAGCCGCAGCGGTTTGTCCCCCTGGTCAGCTACACAAATGAAGGTGTATTTTACGCATTGCAGATAACTGTTAACTTCGATGAATTCATATCGAATAGTTAGCTAATCAACTGTTAAATAATCTCTTTAATACCTAGTAAATTCCATACGTAGCAATCTCCTTTGTTATTTACCGCTGCTAAGTATTCTCCTTTTTGGTCGATAGCCACACTCTGTAGACCCACTGGCTTGCCTTGATCAGGAATCTAGAATAGTTGAGTTAATTAATGATCTACTATTAATGCTCAAATAATTTGAAGAAATTGAACATCTCAAATATGAACTAACAAGTTGCTGACTATTGTCATTTCTTAAATCCCAAACATGAATGGTCCCAGAAGAATCGCACAGAATTAAACACACACCATTTGGGTGCAATGCCCCACTTGTAACAGCTGACGATGGGGTTTCAAAAATTTTCTGACACTGTGGGGCTATCGCACGAAGGTCCCAAATCCGTCCGAAACAATCTTCTCCTCCGCTAAACATCCACGTCGACGATTCGTTGAACCCAAGGGTAGTCACATTTTTGGACAAGCCATCTAAATTAATAATTGGATTGGGGGCTCCTACAAAGACATCATAAATTCGTATATGCTGGTATCCAGCGGCTCCCAATTGTTCCCGATTTGTTGATAGGCATAACTTATTTACTTGCTGCATAACAAAATAAGAACATTTGTTAGATATTAAAACGCCTCCTTCCAACGTCTAAATGTTTAAATAAGTTTACCGAATCGGGATGTTGTAACGTTTTAAGACAAAGCGCTGTATGTAAACCCCACAATTTTATGGTATGGTCATAGCCAGCAGTAGCTAGTAAGGTTTCTTCCCCACTTGGACATTCGGATGACGGGCCGCTACTCCCATTGTTGCTTACTGAAGAGCTCACACAATTCGGAGCACCTGGCAATTCCGATTGAGCACTGTCCTCTTTTATGGCCATTTCCTTTCTAATTTTGAAACAGTTTTTAATGAAATGGTAGCAAATTCTGAGGACATACAATCGGCTTTCAAGCAGAATTTGTGCTTTAGTTAGATTAGTTGGAATTTGGAAACAATTTTGATTCCTCCGATGCCTACATACCTATAACTAACTGCGGCATCAACAACATTAAGCATTAAGGCATACATTTCGTTCCTGTGGTGAAATCAAATCAATGCACACAATTTCATGGTAGAAACTCAATGTTCTCATATGGCGTTCGGCTTGCACAGCATTAGTTGAACTTGAAATACATAGGCAACCAGCATATGATATAGGATTGAGCTGGATAATGCCATTTGGAGTTGAATTTTTCGCTTCTTATGATTGGTAGTGAAAGGTGAAACTATGACGAAAAGAATGCTGTACGTACATATGCTATTTACAAAATAAATAATTCGCAAATTTAGAAACGGTTAGTTGAGAGTTGCTTTAATTGAATATGCAGAAAAATCAAATAGAAACCACAAGATAGATGATTTCCATTACATTATGACAACATCAGGATGATATACATGAACATGACCCATGGAGTTGAGGAGTACTAGTTTGAGATTTATACATGCATTATGCAAATGATTATGACTTTAGAATTAAACAAAAAGCACAACAAAGTGAAAAATTCATAGCTGTATTGTCCAACTTCTTAGCTACATACAGTCAACTAACTGATGGATCGTACTTAACACATAAAATATCATATGATAGTGTACACTGCGGTAATAGTTGTATACAAGGAATATATTTAATATTGAGATAATTAGGATTGATCAGGATATATATTTATGATTCAGATTTAAAAAAGTAAAAAATATAAATACAAACCAACGACTTGATTGAATTCATCGAGTTTATAGTTTATATACAATAACACAAGAAAGGACAAGAAACTACGGATTCCAGGTCGTGGAAGCTACTTTCCGGTTGATCTCATGAAGAACAACATTCATTTGCAGGGCTTTAGTAGAACTCAAATCCCCCATAATATCCAAATCATCATCCCCATTGGTTCCTACAGTCTGCTCACCCCCCTCTCCATTATCAGCTTTGGGTTGAATCAATGCATTTTTCTTCCCCTTACTCTTACCACTATTGTTGAGGCCAGGAGGCCGTCCACGACGTTTTTTCTGCAGAACCGCCGGATTTCCACTGAGTCCACCATTCCCATCTCTAATGGATGGATTCAATTCCTCACTTCCTTCAGGGGTGGAACGGCCTTCACTTTTTGTGCCACCAGTGGACCCCTCTCCATCCTTTTTTTCGTCTTTTTTGTCTCCTTTTAACTGTTTCCTCATCAACTGTTTCTGTTCACAAGTTAAGATAGTATTGATGAAATTCCTTTTGGGGGTATGATCAAAGATTTTTTGGTTTGCAAGTTTAGGAGCATGCTATAAGACTAACTAACACAACGGCATGCAAAATACAGCCAAAAAGACATTCGCAGAAATAAAGCGAGTTGTAGGAGAGGCAATGTTTTCTATATAATCTATTCATGATGGAATTTATAATGATTTGGCTAGTGCTGTGGAGTTTGTGTGCGTGTTTTTTTAATCTTTTTTCCGTAAAACAATATTTTATGATTTTGATAGTAAGTGAGAACATAATAGCAGGTATATCGTGTTCGTGATATAAATGATGAGATGCATTTGACGAACAAGTACGCCATTTCAATACGTAGAAAGTCAGTGTCCCCAATTTCCAAATCAAACTCGGTTATAAACATAATCATATTTTAGAATATTGACAATGTAAAAAATTTTAAACCAATCAACCGAAAGATAAACTGATAACTATTTATTAAAATTTCCAGTAAGTTAAGGTATTAGGAACTTTAAACTTAACAAGGCACGTACTTGAGCACTTTGAGTACAATAACAATATATATACTATACTATGAGGCTACTTAAAACAATCCAATTTATAATTTACACTTGGTGTCAAAAAATCCAAACAATTCAATTCTACTCATTTCACAAAATTAAATATTTTAAAATAAAAACAAAAACATTGTATAGCAATAAACATGTCACGCCAAACGGCACTGACTGAATAGATTTCGCGACTAAAATTTGGTATATAAAATCATTAATAACCCTTACAACCCTGTTAGCTGTAAGTGTCATCTGTAGAATTATGAATGAGATCATTCGTTAACATGATTAAGATGATGTAAAATTAAAATTACACAAATTTTTTAGACAGCGTCAAAGTTTCTTAAATAGCACAACCTTCCAATTCGCGTGTTTCAGATCCAAAATGTCCGAACGCCAAACAAAAATTACCGGAGAGACGAGAGACTCACATGTCCAAGTTTCTGATTTCCTATACAAAATTCTAGTTCCACTCCATAAGTAAATATTAAATTTACGAAAGAAAATAACTAAAAGTAATCGACTAATAATAGCCGCAATCGCAATAACAGTTCAGTTATTTTTTCTTTTTCTTTCTGTCATGGTCATTCACCAGAGCGGTGATACTAAACTTCGATTTTTGTTTCGCAACCTTTTCCTTAGAAATACCTACAACGGACAGCAAATTTTCAACAAATAATGTCGGGTTTACGGGTGGAAGAATAATTAATTTCTGTGGGTCAAAGACTTTGAGAGTCTCCCGAAGATTTTTCAAATGTGACAAAACCAAATGTCCTTTAAAAGCCAAGTGCTCCGCAAGTTCATCTTGATGGCCACCCATCAAATCCTCATTTGGTACCACAATAAGAGGCTTTTTTCGTTCAAGAGTGTCCATGATGGTGCCAGCTCCCCCATGGCTGATAATTATATCGGCCCAATCATACTCTTCTTCAATGTTGTCTTTGAAAGCAAACATGTCAACCCTTAGTTTCCCCAGTTGGGTGTACTCGGTTTCCCACTTACTAGTGAGACCAGTCTGGATCTTCATATGCTTCGCTTTGAGCATACGTAGAACCCCCAGCATCTCTACACAAATCATCTCACTGATCAGCTTATCAAAGTTGGTAGTCCCCACCGTCACGAGTACTTTGGGGAAGTGACCAGCCATACGAAGCTCCAGCTTTTTCTGTAACAATTTTCCAGCTAAATTTGAGGATTTGAATTTTAAGTGTAGAACTATTATAGCGGTCCAACTCAAAAGAACGTACGAACACATTGACAGCATCATTACAGCATTTTCAACTAGGAAAACATCCTTATTCAATAACAAGTCACAAAACTTTGTAAACTAATTGATAAAACAGAAATGACAAACTCTCCTACATCAATTTTTTCTGTTGTCACTGTCAGTAGCGCACTGTATTCATGCAAGCAAAATAGACTATAATGCACATCTTCGTGTGTCAAAGCAAGTGATCAAAAACTTTTAATTGTTTAACTATAGTTTGCTTTTATGATAAATTGCAACTATTGCAAGGAATGCATCAAAGAACCAGTCATCAAGTCATCACTAACAAACTTTCACAACTCCAGTTGCACTGCATTGCAAGTTGTATGCTATATGCCATGCCAGCCCAAGGATACTGGTTGGAAACATGATGAGCCTATTGTAGAACCCATATGTAACCTATTGGCACTTATGTTTGCAAAACACAAAACAAAACTTGTTGACTTGTTTGGCAGCTGGTTCGGAAAACCAATAATAATGTGATGCTACAGATCAATATTTAGATCTCGAGATATTGACTCTACCTCTCCCATTAAATCTCCAAATGAAATCTGAAATACATTACTTCTACTTCTACCCTCAGTCAGATTAATTTACTACAAGGAAGAATTGGTCACCTGACGAGTCTGCGTCTCATATTGTAGGCTGTCGTAGAACTGGGGGCGATCCCTCTGGACCCTCCCAGTCCTACGTAATGGCTCCATGGCAGCAGATGTACTCGCTAACACTGAAGTATCGATGGACACATTAGTATCCCCCTCACTTCCAGCGGGGCTAGCAGGACCAATAGCCCCCCGCTTCCTTCTGGTGAACGAGTGCCCACATGCACACCTTTTACAGGCGACCGCGTTCTGGAAAATATTTAAAATAACAAAATCGATTAGAATGAGGCACTAATAATAATAATGATGATCATAATAATAATAATAAACACAAAATCATTGCTAAAGAAGCCGATACCGTACCGATTTATCACACGTGGGACAGTTTTTCGTCGCCATTATTCCAATAACGAATAGTAATAGCGGACGACGGTAAAAAAAAATCGACTGGTTCAACGACAACCTACAGGAACCTACAGGAGAACCCGCTTTTATTCGCAATTTTCAGGTTCAACTATCAAATGCAATGAAGGGATCCTACATGCAAAGAATGAATGTGATGTAAGTCACTTGATCCTTAAAAACCTTCTTAAAATATAGTAATTAAAAAGAGTTATAATTTGAGAGCAAAAGCATAACCTACTGCACTCAACAAAATGTCTCGAGAATGAACCACCTTGAATGAAATACCGACCATATAAACGCGTGGGTAGATTTGAATACTTTTCACGCGCGTGATTCCCTATTCATTATCAAGAGTTCCAATAAGCAATAGAGTTGGGAAAGGAGGCGTCTTTATTCTGACCTGGACGAATAGAAAAATACAGCGGGTTGGTCAAAATTAAATGTTTTGAGGCTTATTAAGGTTTTTAATTTTTAAGCGAGAGACAAAGAAAACTTTTGCTTGCGTTTCCTCTTCCTGTGTTGTTGTTTGGTGGATTCGACTTGTACTTTTACTGAAACTAAACGAAACTTTTACTTTAATTGAAGTTTAAAATTTTCACTCTCCGCAGGACAAAATGGCGTCGATTGACCAGAAGATAAAAGTACAAGATACCATTATGAAGGAAAGTAATTCAAATAACGTGGATTGTGATGGGACTGAATTGTTGGACCAATTTTTGGGAGCGTGCAGCAATTCGGATGAGCAGTATTGGATAGAGTAAGGGTTGGCGGTTGGATATTTATTTAATTTATATTATGGATAGTGATTGAACTGAAGCCTTAATTAACTTGAATCAGGTTTTCTATGGGTCGGGTTGATTTGTACCACGCGCGAAAAAATACATTGATAAGGGCAATCTAAAGTGTCCCGAAACCCGTAATTGATGATTTTACGCGTTTAAACCTATTAACTGAACTATATTTTATGTTAATATGAAAGAGAATGTGTTTTTTTAGTTACCTGCAAGAATTTAGGTCTCTAACTGCAGTCAATTTT
>Ga0210040_10001180_pt1 | contig 40391 bp, 70 predicted proteins | sample CryGeyCG12114_NA_FD_185462 | JGI IMG/M metagenome (GOLD analysis project Ga0210040, IMG submission 185462) | Groundwater microbial communities from aquifer - Crystal Geyser CG19_WC_8/21/14_NA (SPAdes) (version 2) | ecosystem: Environmental > Aquatic > Deep subsurface > Groundwater | place: USA... | reverse complement strand
CCGCCTCCAATCCCGTCCCGCCCCCGCTGGAGCAGTCCGACACCGCCCAGTGGGACCTGCCGCTGTTCAGCTTCACCGTCCCCGCCAACAACGGCACCACCCTGTCGGCGATCAGTGACGAGCGGGTGCCCCTTCCGGCGGGAGGTGGCCTCCCGTTCATCGTCGCCGCGAACGTGAACACCAACGACGGCTGGACACCGGTCGCGGGCCGCGTGCCGGCCACGTTCGTGGACGCTTCGGGTCTGGTGCACATCGTCGGCGGGGTGCGGAACAACGGCCAGTACATCCCTGGCGCGCAGGACGGGTTCACCGACTACCCGATCACACTGGCGCCGGGCTACCGGCCGATCGGCAACCAGGTCGTGTCGGTGATGGTCGACTCCACGCCCAACATCATCGTGGGCACGGTTCTCCCGGACGGCCGGCTGCGGCTGGACAACAACGGCCAGCAGCCGATCGTCGCCGGCCGCGCGCACTACTTCGACGGCATCACCATCCACCCTGGCTACACCGGCGCCGTCTGACCCCTCGCTCGTCCACCGACCCCGCCACGGCGGGGCCTGACCTGTGCCCGGAGGTGCCCATGACCGACGCGTCGCCCGACCCCGAGCTGCTGCCCGAGCTCGACGAACCACCGAAGTCCGGGGTGTTCATCGACCACGACGCCCACCCGCTCACCGAAGACGAGATCGCCCTCGGCAACGCGCTCGGCGAGGTCATCGACGTCGACAACGACGACGACCGTGACGGGGGTCTGCTGTGACCCTCGCCGAGGCGCAGGCCGCCGCGAACAACCTGCGGACCGCCCTGCTGGACAACGGGGTCGCCCGGGTGTCCATCGAGCTGCAGCAGGGCGTGTCCGGGTCCGGGTGGGGCGTCGCGCCGTTCAAGCGGGTCCTGGGTCACCACGTCGCCTCCTACCCGCCCGGCACCCCCGGCCTGGGGATCGTCAAGGGCGGCCGAGGGGCGCCGAACCCGCTGGATGGTCCGCTGGCCAACTGCTACGGCGGGTTCGATCTCACCGCCCGCATCGTCACCCTCGGCTGGGCCAACCACCCCGGCACCGGCGGCCCCTGGGCCGTGCCCGGCTGGGGCACCGTCCCCAAGGACAACGGCCGGCCCTACATCCTCGGCTGGGAGTTCGAGGGCGGCTACCTGCCCTACACCGACGAGATGCACGAGTTCATGGCCCGCTGCGGTGCTGGCTCCCTGGACTGGCTCGGCACCCTCCCCGGCAACCCCGGCCCCGCGCCGCTGGAGTGCTTCGACGAGCACAAGGGCTGGGCCGGCCCCCGCAAGCCCGACCGCATCGGCTACACCACCGCCTCCGGGCGGGCCCGCATCGCCGCAGTCCGCGGCACCGACCCCCAGAAGGAGTTCCTCATGGCCCTGTCCGACGCCGACCAGGCCAAGCTGCTGCAGCAGTCGCAGCGGCAGACCGACATCCTCGAGCGGCTGCTCATCGAGAGGATGGGCCCCGGCGAGAAGGGCATCCCCGGGCTGATGCAGGGACGCACGGAGCAGCAGTTCATCGCCGAGATCCCGATGCGCGTGTGGCAGAACCCGCTCGCCCTGCAGGTGCTCGGCGCCGCACTGGGCGGGGTCAACGTCGAGGCCGACCTCGATGCCGACGACATCGCTGCTCTGTCGGCCAACCTCGTCGCTGCACTGTCCGAGGACGCCGGCCGCGCACTCGCCGCCGAGCTCGCCGCCCGCCTCGCCGCCTGACCGGCCACGACAGGGGGAAGACGCGCCGTGCCGACCACTGCCCGTAAGCAGCACAAGATCGGCACCGGTGGGCCGTGGGGCTCCGGCCTCCTGCTCCTAGGAATCGGCGTGACCCTGCAAGGCATCGGCTACGTCGCCTCCAGCCCAAGCCGGCTGCCGGACGCTCTCGCCGAGCTGTCCCAGGTCGTCCCGCCGTGGGCGTGGGGGGTGCTCTGGATCGCCGCCGGACTCTGGTCCGTTTGGCAGGCGCTCACCCCTCCCCAGCGCCCCTCCGACGTGCTGCCCGCCGTCGGGGTGCTCCTCATCTGGTCCGCCGCGTACCTCGTGTACTGGCTGATCCAGGGCATCGACGGTGAGTGGACCCGATCTTGGTCCAGCGCTGCTGCGTGGGGGATGCTCGCCGGCTTCGTCGCCTGCGCCGGCAGGTGCGTGAACCCGCCCACCACGGTCCGTCGCCGGTGAGCGGGGAGGCGTGGCTGCTGCTCGGCACCCTGGTCACCGCTGGCGGTCTGCTGCTCGGCACGTGGCTGACCGTTCGCCAGCAGGGCCGGCAGACCAAGACCGTCGACTCCCAGCAGCTCATCGACCAGCTGCAGGAGATGCGCGCCGCCGATGAAGAGCGGCACAGCACCGAACTCGACAAGCTGGAGGGTCGGTATCTGCGGGAGCTGGTCGAGGTCCGCACCGAGATGACCGAGGTGAAGGGCCGCGTGGGCCGGATGGAGGACCGGGAGCTGGTCCTCCAGGACTACGTGGCCAGCCTTCGCCACCACATCGACCAGGGGCTCGGTCCGCCGCCGCCGCCGTGGCCTGACTCCCTCATGCACCGCACCTGACCTGAGGAGACCCCCGTGACCCAGATCCCCGGCGTGCCCGACCACGCCGCCCCCGAGTCCTACGAGGTCGTCGACCCGTCCGCGGTCGAGCCGAAGACGAAGGCCGCCACGGTGGCTGGCGCCGGGTCGGCGGCGATCATCACCCCGGCCGTCGTGCTGTTGGTCGACGAGCTGTTCTACGGCGGCGGCCCGGTCGACGTGCCCTTGCCCTACGTCGGCGTCATCGGCCTCGTCGTCACCGGCCTGTGCACCTTCGCCGGCGGCTACCTCGCCCGGCACGTCAACCGCGTGGACTGACCGGATGGCCGGCGAGACGGCGAACGCCGGGGACCTCGAGCTGAACCTGCGGATCATCGCGGTCAGCCGGGAGCTGATCGCGGCCCGGCGACAGCCCGAGCTCGCGGCCGCACTCAGGACGCTGCTGACCACGCTGCGGGCCGACCCGATCGACTGGCCGGCGGTAGACGGCGCACAGGCCGAGGTCGACCGGGTCAAAGCGGAAGGAGACTCAGGGTGACGTCGCCGCTGGTGCGACTGCGGACGCCGTACCCCAGCCGCAAGATCGACGACCTGCGGAAGCTGATCGAGGCCGTCTACGACGACCTGGCCGCCACCTCCCTGTCCACCGAGGACCTGTCGATGGTCGTCGACGTGGCCCTGGACATGGTCACCGGTGCTCTGGCGCAGGCTGCGGACCTTGCGCAGCTCGCCGCGGACTACCAGGGGCAGCTGCAGGCTTCCATCGCTGACCGCGCCCAGATGCGCGCCGACGCCGCAGCTGAGGTCGCCCGGGCGCTGGCCGCCGAGGCGGCGCTGAACACCCGGGTCGATGCGGCGGCGATCAACGCCAAGACCGCGGTGGACAGCGTGGGCGATCTGAGGTCGCAGCTCACCGCCGCGGTCGCCCGGATCGCCGCCCTGGAGGCCCGCACGCTGCGCGGGACCACCGGGCAGGCGACGGTCTCTCAGAGCCTCGGCGCTGGCACGCAGGACGTCCCGGTCACGTTCCTCAACCCGATGCCGGACACCAACTACACGGTGCTGGTCACGCTCGACACCACCGCCACCGTGCAGCTGGGCTCGATCAGCCCCGTGTACCCGGTGAAGAACAAGACCAAGACCGGCTGCGTCGTACCGATCCGCAACAGCGGCCTGTCGGTGGTGTCCAACGTCGTCGTCCAGATCGCCGCGCTCTCCCTCTCCTGACCATCCCGCCTCGCCCGTCATCGCACCTGTCTGAGGAGAACTCATGCCGCTCGTGACCGTCGGCCACCCCATTCCCGGCCTGACCGCCAACGAGCGGATCGGCCGGCTGTCGCTGGCGTTCGTCGGCGGGCGCACCGGCCAGGTGACGGTGACCTCGGCCCAGCAGTCGCAGCTCGTGTCGCTGGGCTACGTCATCAACCCGGCGGTGCCGAACTACGAGTCCCCCTATGTGCTGGACGCCGAGCTGGCGGATCCGGAGTCGTCGCCGTCGCTGGCACTAAGGGCGGCCTTTCGGTCACTGGTGCTCGACATGGTCGAGGACGGCGAGATCGGTAGCACCGGTGGCGGCGGGGGTCTGCGTCGGGCTCGCGCCGCGGTGGTCGAGGAGTTCGGGGAAGACGTCGGGACCGGCGGAGACGACACCGCGGCGCTGCAGGCGGCCATCGACTACGGCATCGCAAACAAGGTGCCCGTCGTCGCCGCCGGCAACTATCTGAGCTCCGCCGAGCTGGTCGCAGTCGCCGACTCGTTCGTGCTGGTCGGGCACAGCCCGAAGGGGTCGAGCATCCGCCGCACCACCCCGGGCAACGTACTCACCGTGCGGGCGGCCACCGCCGACCAGGGCGACACCGGAGCCGGAGCAGTACGCGACATCCTCCTCAGCGGCTCCACGCCTCGCCCGGAGGACGGGAGCGTCGCCCTGCTGCTGGACGCGATGCGCGGCTTCGACGTCTACAACGTCATCGCCGACAACGCCGACATCGGCTTCGACGCGATCAACAACTGCTACAAGTCCGGCTGGTCGAAGTGCCGCGTGATCGGCGACCGGGTCAACGTCGGCATCCTGCTCCGCGGCTCCCGCCCCGACGGCCTGGGAGCCATCGCCGGTTCCGGCTCCGACAACTTCATGCTGGACAACTGGGTCGGTGCCACCAAGGCAGCGATCTGGATGGAACCCAACGCCGGCGGGTACCACATCCACGGCGGCCAGGCTGGTGGTGGCAACCAGCTGGCCGCGGTCTCCGACCAGTACGGGTCGATCACCACCGGCATCTTCTACCAGCCGACCACCACCGTCACCGCCGCGGCGACGATCGGGGCGACCACGCTCATCGTCGCCGACGCCGCCCGCGTCTACCCGACCGGGCGTCTGGTCATCGGCACCCAGCAGGTCACGTACACCGGCCGAGACCTGACCACGAACACGCTCACCGGCGTCGCCGGCATCACCGCCCCCATCGCCGCGGGGGCCGGTGTGCACCCCACCGGAGGGGTGGCCACGGTCGACCTGACCGGACTGTCCTTCGAGGGCACCTCGAAGCGGCACGTCATCCGCTCCTACGACACGCTGGTCGCCTGGACGCTGACCGGCTGCGCCGCCCACGGCTACGGCCCCAACGTCCCGATCTCCTTCATCAAGAACGGCAACCCCGCTGGCGGCGGCTCGGTCACACTGCAGAACCTGAAGATCGAGGGCGACTTCTCCGCGCCCACCCTGCTGGACATCGTCGGGTCCGGGACCTACCTGCACGAGTACCGCACCGTTGGCGTCGTCAACGCCAACGGCGTCCGGCAGGACTACTCCTTCCGCCCGATGCTCTCCTGGGGCGGCTGCCAGCACGGCGTCGCGCACTTCCTGTGGCAGCAGTACATCCGGGAGAACGGGCGTGGCCGGTACTTCCGCACCAACACCGGCCGCTACGAGACCACGACCAGCGATGTCGACCAGACCTGGTCGGCGGTTGGCCCGACACCGTCACTGACGTGGAACGAGGTCATGGACCGGTTCAACCGGGCCGACGCCGCTGACCTCGGCGCCACCGACACGGGGCAGACCTGGACCGCGAACCCGGGGGCGTGGTCCATCTCCGGCAACAAGGCGGTGTCCACCTCCGTCGACGCCAACGCCAACCTGTCCTTGGCTCTCACTGGCGGCCGTGACGTCGCGCTCGACGTCGCGTTGGCCCCCAACAGCAGCATCACCGTCGTCCCTGTCCTGGTGGACGAGGGGAACTTCATCCGCGTGGGCGTAGATCGAAACTCCGGGCAGATGTTCGCCCATGTCGCCGGTGTGGGTACGCAGATCGGCTTCAACTTCTCCGCCGGCCTTGGCGCCGCCGGTGTCGGCCGCCTGGACATCCAGTACCGCGAGAACTCCGTCGAGGTCGTCATCAACGGCACCACGGTCGCGCAGGCCAACCTCACCGTGGCGCAGCGCGCCGCGATGATGGCCGCACCGTCCGGGGTCCGGGTTCGTGGCGCAGCGGTGGGGACCACTTTCGACAACTTCGTCGTGCGTCGATAGCTCGTCGCTCCGGTAGCGTGCCGCGCCATGTCGCGCCTGTTCCGGTACTTCGTGGGCACCATCTTCGCCCTACTCCCGCAGGTGACCGCCTCAGGGCCTGTCAGTGTGACGGGCTGGCCCCAACTTCATGGGAAGGGCCAGCTCCGGCTGAGCGCCAAGGCACGACTCTTCCCCGGTGTCGCCATCTACTTCGAGGGCCCCGGTGCCACCGTCCGCATCGGCCGGGCGTCGTTCCTCAACCGGCGCACCGAGATCGCGGCCGCCGAGTCCGTCACCATCGGCGACGGGTGCGCCATCTCCTGGGACGTGTGCATCACCGACACCGACTACCACCAACTCGGAGATCGACCGAAGACGGAGCCGGTCGTCATCGGAGACAACGTGTGGATCGGCGCGAGGGCTGTAGTGCTCAAGGGCGTCACCATCGGCGACGGCGCCGTGGTCGCCGCTGGGGCGATCGTCACCACGAACGTGCCGCCGAGGGCCGTTGTCGCGGGCAACCCCGCCCGGGTCATCGACACGGACGTCACCTGGGAACCCTGACGGCTCACCGTCTCGCTGGCACAGAGGGGGCGCTTCCGGTCACCCCACCCCGCACCGCCCCCAGACACCCGACCGCCCCGCTCAGTACCTCACGGTGCTGGGCGGGGCGGTCTTTGCGTTGAGGGGGTCAGCCGAAGTAGACGCTGACGTCTTGCGCGTTGCCCATGCCGGTGACCGTGACGTCACACGTGTAGCTGTTCCGGATCAGCGCCCCGAACCCGTTCTGCGCGTCCACGTCGCCCCTGAGGGTGTAGCCAGCGGACTTCTCGGTGACCTCAACGTCCTCCAGCGCCGCGAACTCAGCAGTCGCCGGAGCCTTGAGCTGCTCCGTGACCGCCTCCACGCAGGCGTCGTAGGCAACCTGTCGCCGCTCGTCCTCCGACGCGAGCCTGCTACTGCTCTCGGTAGCCGAGCTCGCACCTGCCGCAACGCCGTCACCGCCGCCGCATCCGGCCAACGCGAGACAGGCGGCGGCCAAGACGAGTGCTGTGCGCTTCATGCGTTCTCCCCGTGCGATGGTGGCCGCAGGGTAGCGGCCGATCCTGGTTCGGTAGGTCAAATGCATCCCTCGCCGCCGTGTCGTCCAGCGACAGGACACGACCCAGGGATGTGACCCTGAGTCACTCCAAGTCCACGACCGGCTCCACCCGTACCTCCACCGGTCCATCGACTGGTCGAACCACCACCACGCGGCGCACCAGATGCGACAGCATGTCCCGGATCCCGGCCGCAGGCTTCTCGTCCCACGTCGCCAAAAGCTCGGTGACCATCGGCGCCGCCGGCCGCTTCAACGCCACCGAACGCCCCTCCGCCTCCCGCGCCCGGACGACCAGATCCTCCCGCTGCGCCGTCAGCTGATCGCGGGTCGCTGCGTAAGCCGCATCCGGCACCAACCCCTCGGTCCAGCCGGCGGTCAACTTGTTCAGCCGCTCGTCCAAGCGGACAACCTGACGCCGCAGGTCCGTCGCATCCGACCGGGCCACCAGCTGGGCCGCGGCGCGCACAGCCTGCCGAGCCGCCTGCTCCTCCACCTCCGCCGCATAGCTGGCCAGCCACGCCAGAACCGTCCGCTCGGCCTTCGCTCGAGACACGGTGACGCACCGCCCCTCCCCCGTCTTCGCCCACCGGGAGCAGATGAACCCGTAGCCCGCCACCCGCCCCAGCCGGGCGGCGTACATCAGCGCACCACAGTCCCCGCAGTACAACAGCCCCGACAGCGGATAGAGCGGCGCCCCCGACGACGGCTGCCCGCGGCGCTCACCCCGCGCCTCCCGGTAGGCAGCCCACGTCTTCGCGTCCACCACCGGCCGGTGCACACCGGGCACCCAGGTCACGTCCCGACGCTTCCCGATCGCCAGCTGCCCCGCCCCGAACCCCGAGTCCAGGACCGCGGCCACCCGCTCCGAGGACCACACCTGCCCGGCCAACGTCCGCTCCCCGGCACGGTTCAGCCGCCGCGCGATCGTCGAGAACCCGACGCCATCCAGGTAGTCCGCGTACATGCCGGCCAACACCGGGCCCGTCGTCGGATCCGGGGAGTAGGCGTCCCCGTCGCGCACGTAGCCGTACCGATCGCCCCCACGGGAGGGCAGCCCCTTGCCGAGCCGGCGAGCGTGGGCCTCCTTCCACTGCTCGCCGATCCGCTCGGCCTCGAACGCGTTGAGCTCGGCGAGCATCCCCCGGGTGAACCGCCCCGTGGACGTGGACACGTCAACCTGTTCGGTCGCGGACTCAAGCCGGCCGCCGGCCGTCTCCACCCGGTCCAGGGCCACCGCCCACCGGAGCCGGTGCCGGGCAGTGCGGGAGAACTTCCACACCACGATGACGTCCACGGCGCCGGCCTCGATCATGCCGACCGCGGTGTCCAGCTTCGCCCACCACCGGGACTTCGACCGGGACCCAGACTCGTCCAAGCCCTCCATGCGCTCGGTGATGACGTAGCCGCGGCGCGCGCAGTAGTCGCCGATGGCGGTGTCCTGCAGCTCCGGGGACACCATGCCCTCCCGCTCCTTCGACACCCGGATCAGCGCGAGTGCTCGAGGCTGAGCCTGCGGAACCGGGCGCAGACGGGCCATCAGGCCGCCCTCCGCTTCGCCGTAGCCCGGACCCTGCGGAGCCGATGCACCAACACCGGCTCCAGCGCCTCAGCCTCCGGCTTGTCCACCAGCCGGTTCAGCAGCTGGTAGTAGCGCGTCTCGGTGACGCCCAGCGAGTGGATGGCCTTCAGCTTGGCGCCGGGGTGCCGCCACCACTCCCGCTCGACCGCCAGCACCTGCAGCTCGAGGCCGGTCACGCGATCCCCCAGTAGTCCGACTGCTGCAGCCGAGCCTCGATCGCCTCGCGCTCCTGTTGCGCCAGGCCGGCGATGCGGGTCCGCAGGGTGGGGATGTCGACCCACAGCTCGTCGGCGACGTCGTGCTCGTGGTGGGAGAGCAGGAGCGCGTCGATGAGCTCCTTGAGAGAGACGAGCCGGCGGGCGGCGATGCCGTCGACGACCGTTTCCTCGCGGGCGGCGAGGCAAGGGTCGGCCGGCACCGGGCCGCGGTGCACGTGCTCGAGTTCGTGGGTCAACGTGCACCTCCGTTCGACCTGGGTGAGATGCCTGGCCAGCACGATGGCGTGGCTGGATAGGTCGGTGTAGCCGAGGAGCCCGATGGGCAGGTCGGCGAACCGCACGTCGATGTGCGGGTGGTGTCGCGCCAGGTGGCGCCATGGATGCCAGATTCCCCGTGGACTCACGGGGAACGGTCTACCGAGCGGGTCCGACAGAACCGGACCGGCCGGTGTCGGAACTACACGCTTAGGATTCGGCGTCTACGTCCTGCTGCTGGCGGAGCCGGCGACCCTCGGAGTCGCCACGGCGCGCGGCCAGCACGAAGTCGTGCACCGTCGCCGGCTCGGGGCTGGCGATCGGCGGCTGATCCTTGTTCTGCTGCCAGGCGGCGATGATGGCGTGCTCGTCGCGGCGTGCGTCGATCAGCGCCTTGGCGACGACTCGGACTGCTTCGCGGTCCTCGACGGTCAGGATTTCGGAGCCCGGCGGCAGAGTCCGCTCGAGGATCGTGCCGGACTGGCTGATTGGGATTCCCAGCCCTGCTGCGAAGGCTAGGACCGTGGTGGCGGTCGGTACTTCCAGTAGCTCCGAGAGGAGCTCGATGGTGCGGCGCTCGGGGAACGCCTTCGGTGGCGCGGTGACGAGCTGCTGCAGGCGTGAGGCTTGGAGTTCATCGCGGACCTTCCGTGCCATGTCCTTGTAGGAGTAGCCCGTCCGGTCCCGGTAGCTGGCCAGCAGCTCGGCGATCGTGGGCACACCGGAACCATCCGGAGCGCCGTCTTCGAGATCAACCACCGTGCCGCCTCTGCCGTCTACAGCTCTGACGCGGTCAGGGTAGGGGAACCGTCTACAAGCCCTACCACCTAGATCACCGGCGATTCGCCTAGCTGCGGAACCAGTTGCATGGTCGTACTTGACAACCGTCTACTGGTAGACGATGGTTTCGCTATCGGCGGTTGACAGAACCGTCTACCAGGGAGGAAGCTGATGGCACCGAAAAGGCACCGCCGAGCACGTTGGCCGAAGGGGACCTGGATGCGCCTGATCAGCGGTGAGCGGCTCGGCCGGCTCATCGAACGGAAGGGACTCTCCTACCGAGAGTTCGCCGAAGACGTCGACTGCTCGAAGAGCATGGTCGGCCACCTCGTGACCGAGACCCGTCGCACGTGCACCCCCGAGCTCGCCGAGCGCATCGCGAGGCGCTTGGACACCGAGCTGGACGTCCTCTTCGTGCCGTCGGTGTCCATCGACGATGGTCGGATCAACAACCGGCAGAAGGTGGCCGCGTGAGCAGCCGCGAGGACGCCATCGCAGCCGCCGGCCGGGTCTGGGCCTCGGTCTGCGCCCGCCAGGACTCCCTGTCTCCGAGGCAGGCCGCTGAGGAGGCCTACCGACCCGGCGGGCCCTCCGTCGACGAGTTGGAGCGGCGCATCGCCGCACGACGCCAGGCCGCAGCCACCCCGCTCGCGTCCTGACCCACCCCTGAAACGACGACAGCGCCTCCCAGGCCCGGGAGACGCCGTCATTCGACCGACTGATGAAGGAGTCGATCACCATGCACGATCTCACGACCCAGCCCATCGCGGTGACCCTGCCGCGCACCGCCCACATCCCGAGGCTGGACGGGCGCCCGCTGCTGCCCGCCCCGTCCGGTGGCGTCAGCACCTACGACACCCGGTCGCCGCTGCACCGCGGAGTGGCCCGTCTGGTCGCCCTCGTCGCCGCCGCGTTCGCCGCGATCCTGGACCCGGAGACGGCGAACCCCCGCCCGCACGCCGGCTACGTCACCGGCACCGGGCTGGCCTGCTGCCTGATCGTCGCCTACGCCATCGCGCAGATCCTCAGCGGCGGTGCCGCATGAACGCCTACGCCGACCACTACGCCCGCTTCGACCAGCTGGTGCGCTGCGCCGCCTCCCTCGGCGACGCGATCGAGGTCCTCGGCCGCGACCAGCAGCGCGACGTCCTGGACTTCCTGCTGCCCGGCGTCGGCGACGTGTTCGCCTGCTGGGACGAGCTCGCCGAACCGCTGGAGCGCCTGGAGCAGGTCAACTACCGGACCGCGGTCGATGAGATGCGTGAGCGGGGCGCGCGCGGCCCGATCGACCCGGGGAGCGCGGACGCGCTGATCCGGGACGAGATCAAGGGCGACATCCGCGACGTCATCCGCGCGCACCGTCGCCCCACGGCCGGCCAGGTCGCACTCGTGGCGGTGGGCCAGTAATGCCGGCGCTGCGCTCGGACGAGCAGACGCGCGAGCTCCTCGGCACCCGCGTCGTCAAGACCGACGACGGGTGCCACCTCTGGTCGGGCTACATCACCGAGTGGGGCTACGGCCGGATCTCTCACCGGGGGGTAGCGCGGTCCGCCCATCGGGTGGCCTACCTGCTCGCCACCGGATCGCTGCCCGCCGACATGGACGTCGACCACCTCTGCCACACCCGGGACGACTCCTGCCCCGGCGGAGTCACCTGCCGGCACCGCCGGTGCGTGAACCCCGACCACATGGAGCTGGTAACCCGAGCCGAGAACAGTCGTCGCGCCTTCCCGGTGCGCCGCCCGACGTGCAAGAACGGTCACGAGCGCAACGAGACCAACGTCTACGCGGTAGCCGGAAGGTCCCGATCCTGTCGCGTCTGCAACGCCGCGGCTGCGCGCCGCTACAAGGCCAGGAAGGCCGCGGCGTGACCGCCCCAACGCTGCACTGCACCGCGGTCGGCTGCGTCCAACGCCCCGGCCACGACAAGACGTGCCTCCCCCGACCCAGCCGCGTGTACCGGTGCATCCACTGCGCCGGCAAGGGCGTCAACCCGATCACCGACTTCACCTGCGACGGGTGCATGGGGACGGGGCTCGGGTCGTGAACCACAACATGTCCCGAGCCGCCATCGAGTCCGGCCCCACCGGGCCGGCCTCCGGCTCCTGGGAGGACGACGAACCCGGAGACCCGTGCTCGGCCTGCGCCGGCCAAGGCGACCACGAGGACCCCACCACCGGCCGCGAGTACGAGTGCCGCATCTGCGGCGGAACCGGAGAAGCAGCATGACCACCTGGCACGAGGGCCCGATGGTCGCCTTCGACCTCGAGAGCACGTCTGTGGACACCGAGACGGCCCGGATCGTCACCGCTTGCGTGGCGCTGATCCAGCCCGGCCAGCCCGTCGAGCCGATGACGTGGCTCCTCGATCCCGGCATCGAGATCCCCGCCGGCGCCACTGCGGTGCACGGGATCACCACCGAGCAGTGCCGGAACTTCGGCATCCCCGCGCACGAGGGTGTCGCCGAGATCGCCGACCTGCTCCTGGACCACTGGTGGGGAGGTGGCCTGCCCGTCGTCGGCTTCAACCTGGTCTACGACCTGACGCTGCTCGACCGGGAGCTGCGCCGCCACGGCCGAGCCCCGCTGGAGCCGGGGCACTGCATCGACGCGTTCGTCCTGGACAAGCACGTGTCGTACCGGCGCGGGTCGCGGAAGCTCGTCGACCAGTGCGCGCACTACGGGGTGCGGATCGACGGTGCGCACGACGCCGCGGCCGACGCCCTGGCCGCGGCCCGGGTGGCGTGGAAGATCGGCCACCAGTACCCGACGGTGCGCGGCCTGTCCCTCCCCGAGCTGCACGAGGCGCAGGTTCGGTGGGCCGCAGAGCAGGCCGAGTCGTTCCGCGCCTACCTGATCCGGCAGGGCACGACCGACGACCTGCCCCACGGCGAGTGGCCGATGCGGGCATGGGTCGACCCGACGGCGGTGGCGGCGTGAGCCTCATCGAGCTCCCCGACCTGATCCAGGGCACTGACGAGTGGCACGACCAGCGCCGCGGCATGGTCACCGCCTCCGTCGTCGACCAGCTGATCACCACCAAGACGATCAAGCCGGCCGTCAACGACTACTCCAGGGCCCTCGTCGCGCTTCTGGTCGCCGAGCGCATCACCGGCTGGACCGACGCCACCTACCTCGGCGACGACATGCTCCGCGGCATCGAGGACGAACCACTCGCCGTGCACGTCTACGGCGAGCACTACGCCCCGGTCACCGCCAGTGGGTTCATGGTCCGCGACGACTGGGGCTTCCGCATCGGCTACTCCCCCGACGGACTGGTCGGCGGCGACGGGCTCATCGAGGTCAAGTCCCGCCGGCCGAAGAAGCACCTGCAGACCATCCTCGCCGACGAGGTGCCCGCGGAGAACATGGCCCAGCTGCAGTGCGGGCTGCTGGTGTCCGGGCGGGCCTGGTGCGACTACCTGTCCTACTGCGGCGGGATGCCCCTCTACCGCAAGCGCGTCCTGCCCGACCCGCGCTGGCACGACGCGATCGTCGCCGCCGTCTCCGCGTTCGAGGACACCGCCGCGCAGATGGTCCAGCAGTACCAGGCCGCGACTGCCGACCTGCCCTCAACCGACCGCCTCATCGAGATGGACATGGTGATCTGACGTGAACCTCCAAGAAGCCCGCGCAGGCATCGAAGCGATCCTTGCCGCGATCGACGACGAAGAGCTGCCCGAGTTCGACCGGGTTGAGGTCGACGACGACGGCAAGGCCGTCGTCTGGTGGGGAGGAGAAGGCCGCGTCCTTGGATCGGCCACGTCGGGCGGCAAGCGTGACCCCCTCTCCTACCGGCGCAGCGCGTCCTGGTCTGCGATCCAGATGGAGATGACCTACCGCGTTGATCTCCGATTCCTCCAGAACGGCGACAAGCCCGACGGCATCAAGCTCGCAGCGAAGGAGGCGTGACGTGCTCGACATGACCGACTCCATCGCCCCCCGCTCCGACCAGCTCAACGCCGACGACCTCATGTCCGGCCCCCGCACCTTCACCATCGCCGAGGTCAAGCGCGGCAACACCGAGCAGCCGATCGACGTGCACCTCGTCGAGTTCCCCGGCCGACCCTTCAAGCCCTCCAAGTCGATGCGCCGCGTCATGGTCGCCGCCTGGGGGAAGGACGCCTCCACCTACACGGGCAAGCGCATGACCCTCTACCGGGACCCCACCGTCCGCTTCGGCGGGCAGGAGGTCGGCGGCATCCGCATCAGCCACGTCGACGGCATCGACAAGGTCCTGACCCTCGCCCTCACCGTGACCCGAGGGAAGCGGGCGCCCTTCGTCGTCCAGCCGCTGCCCAAGGCCGCAGCGACCGCGCTCCCCACCGACGGGATCGGCAAGATGGTCGCCGCCTTCGCAGCCCTCAACGTCGACCTCGACCGCCTCGAGGCCAAGTTCGGCAAGCCCCGAGCCGAGTGGACCGACGCGGACGTCACCGCCGCCAAGGGCTGGTACATGGCGATCACCAAGAACGGCGCCGACGTCGACGAGCTGTTCCCCGACCCCGACGTCACCGCCCCCGAGCAGACCACCCTGCCCGAGGACTGGACCGAGGAGCCGCCGGCCGACTGGCAGCCCGATGGTGACGACGCTGAGCCTGGTGCGGCATGACCACGCCAGAGTTCACCGCGGACGAGCTCACGACGCTGCGCCGGTTCGAAGCGGCGCCGTTCGCCCCGGAGGCCAAGTACCGCGACTGCAACATCCTCGTGCCGACAGGTGAGATCCGGCCTCCGCACGAGGTGGTGCCGTCGCCCGACTTTGACGGCACCGCCGCGCAGTGGTCGACGTACTACCTCGCCCACGCGCACGCCGCCCATGGCCTCGCCTTGCACCTGATGCGCCAGATGTCAGTGATCGCCGAGGCTCCCGTCGCCGACGTTCAGGAGATGGGCAACGCCTACGCCGACTTCGCGGACCAGTTCGCCATCGGCTACCTGTTGCGTCACGTTTCCGACGAGGTTGCTCGTGAGCTCGCGCAGGTACTTGAGTTCGGCGACAACCTGGAGTTGACCTACGAGTGGCTGGACCAGGCTGGAGTGGCACCCGAGCACATCCAGTCGTACCCAAGCCAGGCCGAATCGATCGCCATAGGCGAAGCGCGGCGAGCTGCCATGGAGCCACCACAGTGACCGCCGTCGTGGTCCACGTCCTCGGGGAGCCGATCCCGCAGGGCTCGATGAAGGCGCTCGGCCGAGGCCGGATGACGTCGGACAACAACCGGCTCAAGCCGTGGCGGGACTCCGTCGCCTGGCACGTCCGCGACGCCATGGGCGACCAGCACCTGCTCACCGGCCCGCTGGAGGTGCGCGCCACGTTCGTCCTCCCCCGACCACCATCCGCACCCAAGAAGCGGTGGGCACCGGAGAAGAAACCGGACCTGGACAAGCTGCTGCGGGCCACGTTCGACGCGGTCACCGTCGGCGGGCTGTGGGTGGACGACGCGCAGGTCGTCGCCGTCACCGCCCGGAAGGTCTACTCGACCCCCACGCTGCTGCCCCAGCTGCAGCTGCTCGTCGTCAACCTCGCTGAGCCGACCGAGGCAGCGGCATGAGCGCCACTGTCCCGTCCACGTACGTCAGCGGGTTCTGCGGCGCCGGTCGCCATCAGCACTGCCGCGGCACCTACGTCGGCGTCACCTGCACCTGCCCGCACCACACCGAGCCCGACCCGGAACCACCACCAGCGCCGGAGCCCCGCCGCGTCCAGGTCCGCCGCGGCGAGGTGTGGCGCACCGACGCCGACGGGTCCTGGCGCGCCATCGCCGTCGTCGACCGCGGCGACCACCCCACCCTCGACGCCGCCGTCCTCCAGGCCCTCACCGCCCTCGGCGTGGACCCGCAGGAGTACCAGCCATGACCGCCGTCGACCGCACCCCCCAACCGTGCCTGCACAAACAGGCTCGGCACCAGCACGGCACCCGACTGGCTTACGCTCTGGACCGCTGCCGCTGCCTGCCGTGCTCCGCGGCCAACAGCGAGTACGAGAACCGGCGCCACCGCCTCCAGGGCTACGGCCGGCCCACCACCACCTGGGTCGACGCCGCGCCTGTCCGCGCCCACGTACACGAGGTGCTGGCCGCCGGCGTCGGCTGGAAACGCGTCGCGCGAGTCGCCGGCGTGCACGCCTCCGCGGTGTCCCGGTTGCTGTACGGCCGGCGACGGGAGGACGGCCGGATCGAGCCACCGACCAAGCGGATGAAGCCCGACGTCGCCCGCGCCCTGCTCGCTGTACCCGTCCCGACGGTCACCCAGCTCCCGGGCGGGGTCATCGTGGACGGCACCGGCACCCGGCGCCGCCTGCAGGCCCTGGCCGTCGTCGGATGGTCAGTCGACCGGATCGCAGCCGCAGCCGATCTCGACCGGCAGAGCCTCGACGGCGCCCTCCACGGCGGGCAAGTCCTCGCCCGCACCGCCCAGGCCATCACGAAGGCCTACGACGAACGCTGGGACCAGCCGCCCACGGCGGCCGACCGGTTCGAGCAGGGCGCGATCACCCGCACCATGAACCGGGCGAAGCGCGCCGGCTGGCTGCCGCCCGCCGCATGGGACGACGACACCATCGACAACCCCGCCGCCGAGCCGATCACCATGGACGTCGACGACGACGAGTCGGTCGACGAGCACGCCGTCGAGCTGGTGCTCGACGGGCAGCCGATGCGCTTGACCGGCCGGACCCTCGACCACGCGGTTGAGCGGCTCCTGACGGCCGGGCTGGGCGCCGCGGCCATCGCCGACCGGGTGCGATCCGACGAGACGACGGTCAAGCGGATCCGCAACACCACCCAGGTGCGTGCTGCCCGCGCGGCTGCACGAGAAGCCGCCGCATGACCACCTACCCCCGCAGCCGCACCCGCGCCTCCGGCACCCACCGCAAGAACGTCGAGCCCGGCGCCACCGTCCACGTGCAGTACCCGCGCCACCCGGTGCTGTCCCACCGCGCCCACTCCCGCAACGTCCCCGGCCACCACGCGCCCTCGTGCTCCACCACGACCAGCACCGGATCCGCGGGGACACGGCGGTCCGGCTCGGTCACGGCGCCCACGGTAGGTCGCGGGCCACCACCCACCCGGCCGCCCACCACCCACACCCGGCCAGCAGGGGAACTGCCATGCCAACCGACCCACCACCAACTGACGACCTGCAGTCACGCCTCAGCCCCGAGCAGCGCGCCCTTCGCGACATGTGGCTCGCCGAGATGTGGCCCGTCTGCCACGGCGCCGACTACCAGCGCGTCAAGCCGCGACGGACGGCCGCCTGATGCCCCTGCCATGGATCAGGCTCGACACGTCCATGCCCGACAACCCGAAGGTGCTGCGACTCCTCGCCATGAAGGAGGGCCACCGGGCCGCGTTCGTCTGGTGCTGCTCCCTGGCCTACGCCGGGAAGCACGGCACCGACGGGCTCATCGAGGAGTTCGCGCTCGGCCGGCTCAACGGCCGGACGGTCGATGCCCGCCGCCTGGTCGATGTCGGCCTCTGGGACGTCGCCGAGGGCGGCTGGCAGATCCACGACTGGAGCGACTTCCAGGAGTCGACCGAGGAGACCCAGCGCCGTTCCGAGCGGGCCCGTGAGGCGGCTCGCCGCCGCTGGGCTGCCGATGCCGCGAGCAAGGTCCGCACCATCCGACCAGCCGATGCGCGCGGCATGCCAGACGCATAGCCGGACGCATGCCCGGCGCTATGCACGGACGGACGGACTGACGGAGAACTACTACTCACCCTGCGAGAGGATCTTGAAGTTGAGTACCGCGCACACGAGCAAAACCCCCCACCACGTCGGCCAGATCGCCAAGGCGCAGATCACCGCTGCCGGCATGCTCGAAGACTGGGGCTCACCCCACGCCGACGACCGCGGCAAGGCCCTCGTCACCGCCTTCCAAGACCTCGGCTGGACCCCGCCGCGAGACCTGGCCGAACACGTCCCACTCCGACCCGAGCAGATCGCCGACCCCGACGGACCCGGACGCCGGGCGTTCCGCGCCGCACGCGCCGCCCTCGCCCAACGCGCCGCCCCGCCGTCCACCACTGATGGACGGAACACCAACCAGCGCGCTACGCTCAGCACCCCGGACGAGGCCCCGTCCGAGACAGGAGACCGACCGTGAACCTCGCTCTCACCATCACCGCCGGCTGGACCACCGCAGCCGTCCTCCTCGCCGCCGGCTGGGCCACCCTCACCGCCCCGGCACGCCGAACCCGCCGCACCCAGGCAGACCACGAGCTCGCGGCATGACCCCGCAGGAAGCCGGCGACACGCCCGCACGTTCGCAGATCCCGCCGCGCACGGAGGCGGTGCCCGAGTCGTCGCCCACCCCACCCGAGGTGCTCCGCGAGCAGGTGGCGCGGGCGATCTGCGAGTCCGACTACCTCACTCCGGAATCTGCGGACGAGGGCTGGGTCGATTGGCAGGAGTTGTACCTAGACCGTGCCGATGCTGCTCTGGCCGTGATCGGTCAGCAGGGGGCGGCCGGCTACATGCTCTGCCGACCGCATCCGGCTATCCCCGGCGGGCTGATCGACGACTGGGACGGCACCGTGCACCCGACCCGCGAGGCAGCCGACGCCGAGCTGGCGGAAGCGCGGGAGCAGGAGACCTTCGAGTACGCGGTCTACGAGGTCCGCGCCGCCGTGTCCGGGGGTTCCGATGCCTGAGCCGTCGCCGGTCACCGCCGTGTGCGACCACCTGGAGCAGCTGCACGCGGACGGCGCGTCAGAAGGCCCGTGGCAGACCGACGTCGTCTTCTGGAAGCTCGGGAGCACCCGCGGCCAACCGGACAGCTGGTGGTGGGACGTCCAGGACGACGCGGGCACGGTCGCCATGATCCAGACCGATGGGCGTGGCCGAGAGGACGACGACGCCAGGGCCAACGCCGCTTTGATCGTGGCCGCCGTCAACGCGGTGCCGGAGCTGATCGCCGCCCTCCGCGCAGTCGAAGCGCTCGCCGAGGAGCTGGAGGGCTGGCGAAAGAACGCCGCGAACTACCACGAAAACGCTTGGGAACCGGCAGTGCGATCTGAGGCCCGGGCGCGGGCGATGGCCTACGAGCGGGCTCTCACCGGCATCCGCACCGCTCTCGCCACGGCGCCCGGCTTATGACCCGCCGCGAGGAGCTGGCGGCCTGGCTGCACGCCCAGTACGGCGAGCACACACAGCCGAGCTCGATGCGCGCCGACAGCCTCACCGAGCTGGTGGACCGCCTGTGCGCCGAAGCCGCAGCCGACGCGCTGGAGGCGGCGGCCAGTGGCATCGCCTACGCGGCATCCGACGAGGCGAGCTGGGGCTACGACGACGACACCCAAGCCGCGCTGGAAGGCGAGGCCGCCCGTCTGAGCGCCCGCGCCTCTGCGCTCCGTGCCGCCCACCCCACAACCAGCGAGGAGACCGATCATGGCTGACTACGTGCGTACCGAGGTCACAACCCGACGCATCCGCTACGAACTCCGCAGTCCGACGAATGGCACGGAGCTGTACAAGGCGGTGGCGGCTGCCGAGACGTCGTTCCAGAGCTTCAACGACCGCCCGATCGCGTACGACACCGACCTCACCGTGACGGCTGAGGACGAGCTGATCGTTGTGTCCTTTGAGGTGAACCGGTGACCGCCGTCCCGCCGCCCGGAGACGGGGAGGTGTGCGCAGTCTGCGAGCGCACCGAGGGCCTGCACTGGCGTTGGTGCAACAACCACCGGCCCGTGGCGCGTCGGCAGCCCGGCGACGAGTGGGACCCATACAGCCCGGGGTGGCAGAACGATCCCGACGCCGTCTCGTATCAAGCAGCGGTGGCCGCTGCACCCCCCGCTCAGCGGCATCTGGTGGGTTGGGCAGTCATCCCCGCCGCGCCGTCCGAGCCCCCGGCTGATCTGCACGACGACATCTATCTTCCGGGCGACGTCGTGCAGCCCCCGGCCGAGGCGCGGCAAAACGACGAGCGCGAGTTCGTTACGGCGTTGCGGGAGATGTTCGAGCCGTACGTGCTCGGCACCGTGCGACCCATCGACTGGAATGCCGCAGCCGCTCAACTCCTCGCCGCCCGGCCGTCCGCTGACACGGAGATGCTGCGCGCTGATCTCGCCAAGGCGCGCGCCTCGATCGAGATGCTCACTGCCCACGTCCGCACGCTGCGGGCAGAGCGTGATGCCGCCCGCGCCGCCCTGGGCGGTGAGCGGTGAGTGCCCTGGTCGTCGGCGGCGAGCGCGTCGTCTACCCGTGCTGGTGCATGGGCCGCGCCTACGGTGTCCACCTGCACAAGCACCCGCGTCACTTCATCGCCTCGACCTCACGGCCAGCCCGGTGACCGCCGTGGACCGGCCCGACAACGGGCAGGACGAGGGGCGCAGCTGGCCGTGCGTCTTCGACTACGACGGCCGCGAGTGCATCCGCGTCGGGCACGAGCACGCCTCCGGTCGCGCCGGGGCCGGGGAACAGCGGCGGGAACAGGTCGCGCACTGTGTAACAACCGGCCTGGACTCGGACGTCTGCTTCGGATCCTGTTGCTGCCCGCCTACGGCACAGGAGCATTTGGCCCGCGCAATCACCGATCACCGCGAAGCCGTCGAACGCGTGATCGCCGAGCATCTCCCCTTCCGGGACGGGCCGGATTCGCTGGGCTGCACAGGCGGTGGCTGCCAGCACGTGGAGTGGGAGCCCGCACACGTCGCCGACGAGCTGCTGGCTCTACTCGGCGGCACCCAGCCCGGCGGGGACGCGCTCGACGCCGCGCACTTCGAGCGGCAGCGGACGTGGAGTCGGGAAGCGTTCGGCCCCGGCCCGTGGACCAACGGCGTCCTCGACCACATCCGCAAGGAGCTGACCGAGATCGAGGACGCGCCCACTGACCTCAGTGAGTGGGTCGACGTGGCGATCCTCGCCTTCGATGGCGCCTGGCGGGCCGGCCACGAGCCGCAGGCGATCATCGATGCCGTCCGCGCCAAGCAGGCCCGCAACGAAGCCCGCGTGTGGCCGGACTGGCGCACCGCAGACCCGGACAAGGCGATCGAGCACGACCGCACCGCTGACGCGTCGCCCTGCCACGTCTACTCCCACGGCGCCTCGGGCTGGCACTGCGCCGTCCAGGGCCCGCACGGCGACGGTGAGCACACCAACGCGGCAGGAGACGTGAGGTGGTGAGCGAAGCGTGGTCGTGGTTCACCCGGCTCACCGCCTACGGCTACATCGACCTCGGCACGGACCTGCTGTCCGTCGCCCTCGCCTGGATCGCCCTCCGCTGGCTCGCCCGCCTCCAAGCCGACGTCACCGACCTCCGCAACTCCGAGACCTACGGCCAGCACGCGAAGGGACGCCAGTGAGCGAGCAGACCGTCCAGCGAAGCGAGTGGACCGGCGGAAGCGTGGTCGGACGGATGGCAGCAGGCGACTGGCTCCCCGCATCCCGACACCACCACGCCGTCCCCGGGGTGTGGGACTCGGACAACGGGGACGCCGCCGGGAAGCTCTGCACCACGTGCTGGGTCGCCAACCGGCCGTGCGCCCTCACCGCCGTCGAAGCCGGCGTGGTGCGCGCCCAGGAGCTGGGGCGATGAGCGAGCGCGAGCACGACACCCCGCCGTGCATCAACGCCGGCTGCACCCGACCACAGGCCCCCGGCATCCTGCTGTGCCGCCCGGACGCCGCGAAGCTCGGCGACTGGATCTCTCGCATCGACTCGGAGTACGCGCAGCTGGACGCCCGGCCGTCGATGCAGGGCCGGGAGCCGGGTCCCGGCGGGGCTGGCGGACTCGCCTCCCACCGCTCCCCCGCCGCACTGGACGTGCTCGTGCTGCGTGACCGGCGCTCCCGGGACCGCGACACCGACGACCCGGACGGCAACCGCGGGCGCGGAGTCCTCGAGGTGCTGGAGTCCTGGGCTCGACTGGTCCGCGCCGAACGCAGCATCACCCCACCCACCCAGGCGCTGGCCTACAGGCGGGCCGCGGCCCCACCCGGACCAGTGTGCGACCTCGACAGTCCACCCTGTGGGCACCACACCTGCTGGGCGTGGACGTTCCGCACCACCGTCCACACCCCGGCCACGGTGCTGTCCGAGCGTCGGCTGATCGCTGCGCACCTCGACTGGATCCTCACCCAGGACTGGTGCGACGAGCTGTACGCCGACGTCCGGCAGCTGTGGGCGCTGCTGCGGAACCGGAACGCACCGGAGCCGCGCACCACCCGCCGGCTGTGCGGCTGCGGCGGCAACATCCGCTGGCACGCCGGCGCCGCGGAGTGCGGATCCTGCGGTACGCGGATCACCGGTCTCGACGTCTTACGGCAGCAGCAGGCAGGTGCGGCATGAGTGCCGTATCCGTCACGCTGTGCCTCCTGGCCGGCTTGGTCCTCGGCGCGGCATCGGCAGAGGCGCAAATCCAGCACCACCCGGTCGCAGCTGTGTTGGTGTTCGCGCTGGCCGTCGGTGTGAGCTGGGTTGGAGTGACGCAGCTGTGACCGCTTCCGGCCCCCGGATCGTGGTCGTCACCCCCGCACAGCGGGAGATGATCGGCATCTTCATGTCCGACGGTGCCGACCCGGACACCGTCGCCCGCCGCATGGGCATCGCCCGCGGCACCGCCTACAACCGGTTCACCCGCATCCTACGGCGGGCCGGCGTCCCGAACCGCACCGCGTTGGCCCTCGCGTTGGAGCGCGGCCAGATCAAGCTTCGGGTCCACGACGGACGGGCCGACCGGTGACCACACCGGAGCCGCAGCAGACCCGCCTGGGCCGGCAGTTGTCGGACATCATCTGGACGGCCGCGGCGAAGCTGGAGCTCGGCCCGAACTGGCATGTGGCCGCGGCGGACACCATCGAGCAGTTGCCCACGATCCGCGGGCTGATGCGCGAGCACGAGCTGGTGGATGCGTTGCGGTCCCGGCACGTGGAGCGCCGCTGGTCCGTGGACTCGACCAGCTCGGCGTGCGGGGGCTGCGGCAACGCCTGGCCCTGCCCCGACGCGCTCGCACTGGGGGTGGCGGAGTGAGGGTGCTGGTGACTGGCTCCCGCGACTGGACCGACGTCCGGATCATCGAGCAGGCGCTCCTGCCGTACTTCCCCGCTACGCCCGGCGACCCGGCACCGGTCCTGGTGCACGGGGCTTGCCCTACCGGCGCGGACAAGATCGCGGATGTGGCCGCCCGGTTCGGCGGGTGGATCGCCGACTGGAACCGCCACGGCAAGCGAGCCGGCTTTCTGCGCAACCAGCAGATGGTCGATCTTGGCGCCGACGTCTGCCTCGCGTTCATCAAGAACGGCAGCAAGGGCGCGTCCATGACAGCGCGCATCGCAGAGCAGGCGGGCATCCCGGTCCGACGGTGGGAGGCGTGATCGACGTGCGCGCGACGGTCGCCCTCGTCCGGGCCGCGGTCGCCGAGCTATTCGAGATCGCCGACTTCCTCATCCGCAAGGCCGACGACCGGTGGAGGCTGCCGAAGTGAGGCTCAACCTGTACTGGCGCGGCCGGGACGTCCTCGACGTCGAGCTACACCTCTGGCGGCGCCGCGACGAGCCGACAGCCGAGGCTGCCCCCACGATGCAGGCCAACGGTGGCGGGCAAGCTGAGCGGTCGGACCACTTCGGAGACCCGGCGACCATCGTCACCTTTGGGTTCCAGGCGTGAGGCGCGGCCGGGCGCTGCTGCCTCACCCCGAGCCGGTACAGGACGACAGCGGGCGCTGGATCGCCTCGCGTCAGGTGGTGGCGAAGCTGACCGGCCGGCACCCAGACCTCATCCGCAAGCGCGTCCCCGTCGTGGCCTGCCATGTCCCCACGGGCTGCCTGCTGGTGGCTTTCGATGACGTCGACAAGGTGCTCGCCCAGGTGCCCGAGCGACAGTCGCAGCGCAAGGCCAGCGACTAGCTTCACGACAAGCAGTGATCACAGCTTGACAGCCTGATGGCCAATCCGGGACCATAGAGCTGCTAGGACAGCTGTGCCCGAGGGCGCCCGTCCGACGCGAGACCCCGGCGCCTGCTGGTAACAGGCCCGGGGCATGGCCAACCTGGTGAGAGGTCGACATGGCGCACGGTAGCAGCGGCAGCCCGATGGGCGCGAGATTCCCGGTCAAGCTCCCGGACGAGTCGGAGCCGCAGCACACCCCGGACCTGATGGAACGCGAGTTCGGCGTAGCTCGCGACGACCCTGCGCGCCACCGGATCATCATGGCCTTGGCCGACTTGACCATGCGCTACAGGCTCGATGTTCACGAGCACCCCGACTTGGTCGCCAAAGCGATCGAAAAGGGGCGCAGCGACCACGCATACGAGGCGAGCCTGACGCCGTTTGAGCCGCCCAGGTCCAGCGCTCACCGATGGGCGCATATCCCGCGCGGGCCCCAGGACGCGCAGGTGTACTACCTGCGGGTCGGCAAGCTGGTCAAGATCGGCACGTCGATCACACTCGACGATCGGCTGCGGTCCTACCCGCCCGACGCGGTTCTGCTGGCCACCGAGCCCGGCAGCTACGACGTCGAGAAGCAGCGCCACCGACAGTTTCGCGACGACCTTGCGGCGCGCGCGGAGTGGTTTCATCCCTCGCCCGCGCTGATCGAGCACATCAACACGCTGCGCGAGCAGCCACTGACTGCCGCCGACCTGGCGGCGTAGGACCCCGGACACCGCTACGGCGACCCGGGTCACGGTGCCCCCCACGATTCGGGGCGAGGCACCAGCTACCGGAGCGGGCCTGCCGAGGTAGCAACGGCCGCGGGCGCCTGTCGGGGCACCGCGGCCCCTACGTCCCACCCCTGCGCGGGTCGGGAGCGACGCCGACCGAGCGGTCGGCACAACCGGACCCCCAGCGGCCGGACAACTGAACAGGCCGGTCAGGTGCCGCACCCGGAGCGCGGCCAAGCTAGGCGGAACGGTGCAGCGCCCCTGGTGGCTCAGACCATCGGGCCAACTGCACTGGCACAGCGGCCTGACCGGCCACTCACTCACCTCGCTCCGCCGGTCGGGGAAGGGCTGGCGGAGCGAGCACCACCATCCGACGGGCCAGGCGCCCGAACGATGAACCACAGGCGGTGAACGGCATGGGCGCCAACCAGCACTCCAACCCGTGGACCGCCGACGAAGACGCCAAGCTCACCGAACTCCACGCCGCCGGCAAGTCGCTGCACGCGATCGCCACCGACATGGGCCGGTCGAAGTCCACCGTTAATGACCACGCCGCCCAGCTCGGGATCTCGTTCGACCGCAGCCGCACCGCGAAGGCAGCGCAGGCCGTCGTCGCGGACAACAAGCTGCGGCGCGCGCGCCTCATCGGCACCCTGTACGACCGGGCCGAAGAGCTCCTCGAGCAGATCGTTCAGCCGCACCTGGTGTTCAACTTCGGCGGCAAGGACAACAGTTACGAGGAGCGTCAGGTCGACCGGCCACCCACCGCAGACATCCGCAATCTGATGCAGTCCGCGTCGATCGCCATGCAGCGCGCCGTCGACCTGGAGAACGTCGACGCCGTGACCGCCACCGACCTCCCGGCGGTGGACGCCTGGATCGAGGCGATGACCGGCGGTACCGGATGAGGTGAGCCGTGGACGCACGCCCCTTCACCGGCAAGGCGCTCAGGGCCGCCCAGCTGCCCCCAGCCTCCATCAACGCCTACGAGGGCAGCGTCCGCTCCGGCAAGACGTTCACCAGCCTGCTGGAGTGGGTGAAGTACTGCCGGCAGGGCCCGCCCGGTCTGCTACTGATGACCGGCCGCACCGAGCGGACCATCGTCAACAACCTGATCCTGCCGCTGCAAGAACTCCTCGGAACGCAGCGAGTTCGCCTCAACCGCGGCACCTCGACCGTGGACATCCTCGGCCGCCCGGTGCTGCTCATCGGCGCGAACAACGAAGCGGCCCGCACCAAGATTCAGGGCCTGACGCTGGCCGGCGCCTACGCCGACGAGGCGTCCACGCTCCCCGAGTCCTACTTCAACATGCTGTACTCCCGGCTCTCTGTGCCGGGCGCGCGCATGTGGCTCAGCTCCAACCCCGAGGGCCCCGTGCACTGGCTCAAGGTGAAGTGGCTGGACCGAGCGCGCCTGTGGGTCGACGGCGAGGGCAACGAGCGGGTCAACCCCGACGGGATCGACCTGCACCGGGTCACCTTCCGCCTGGACGACAACCCGAACCTGCCCGCCGACTACGTCACCCGCACCAAGGCCGCGTACACCGGGCTCTGGTACCGGCGGTACATCAACGCCGAGTGGGTCGCTGCCGAGGGCTCTATCTACGACCAGTGGGACCCCGACCGACACGTCGTCCCGCACGAGCTATTGCCGCCCATGCGCCGGCTCCTCGCTGTGGGCGTCGACCACGGCACCACGAACGCCTCGGCGGGGATCCTGCTGGGCCTGGGTGCTGACCGCCGGCTGTACGCGATCGACGAGTGGTGGGTCAAGCCGCCGTCGTCCGATGCGCGCCTGACGGTGGAGCAGCAGTCGGAGTCCCTGCGTGCCTGGCTCGCCGCTCACCCGCCGGTCGAGTGGCTGATCCTCGACCCGGCCGCCGCCGCGTTCAAGGTGCAGCTGTTCCACGACCGGGTGCACAACGTGACCGACGCGGACAACTCGGTGGTGTACGGCATCTCCACGGTGGCGTCGCTGCTCGGCACCGGCCAGCTCAAGGTGTCCGACCGGTGCAAGCACCTGATCGAGGAGATCCCGTCCTACGTGTGGGACGACAAGGCCGCCCAGAAGGGCGAGGACAAGCCGGTCAAGGTCAACGACCACGCCAGCGACGCCCTCCGGTACGCGGTGACCACCACCGAGTCACTGTGGCGGGGGCAGCTCGCCGAACCCGTCCTGGAGGCGGCATGACTGGGAAGCTGCTCGGCCGCCTCGCCAACCAAAGCGACCTGACCTGCGGATGCTGTACCCGCAGCAAGCCCAAGCGCCGCTGGAAGCGTGACGAACGGCAGCAGTGGCGGCGTGACGAGGACTTGTCGTGAGCGACACCCGCACCCGCAGCCCGCTCGAGACCACCGACGCCGAGTTGCGGGAACTCGCCCACGCCCTGCGGCACTCCCGCGACGACCTGTGGCGCGACATCTGGCGGCGACGCTGCGACACCCTCCTCGACCGACGGAACCTTCTGACCCGCAGCTGAGGAGGCGCCGGCGTGCCCCTCCCCGAGACGAGCCAGCCGTGGCCCCCGAAGCAGCTCGACGGCATCCTCGCGCCGCTTTCCCGCTGGTCCGCCTGGTACGCGGGGACCCCGGAGGCACTCCAGGCCGCCTACGGGCGCGCGCAAGGCCCACTGCTCGACCGTCCGGCGCAGTACCGCGGCGGGATCCAGGGCGTCGCTGCGCGCGCGTTCTGGGGCCGCCCGGTCGGTGACTTGACGCAGCGTCGGGATCAGCTGCACGTGCCGATCGCCGCGGACCTGTGCCAGGCCAGCGCCGACCTACTGTTCGCCGAACCCCCGTCGATCACCGTCACCAACACGGGCACGCAGAACCGCATCGGCGAACTGGTCGACGATGGGCTGCACGGCAAGCTCGCCGGCGCCCACGAGATCGGCTCCGCGCTCGGTGGGGCATACCTGCGCATCTCCTGGGATGAGGCGACCGTCCCCGGCCGCCCGTTCCTCACCGCCCTGGACGCCGACCATGCTGTCCCGGAGTTCCGGTGGGAACGCCTGGCCGCCGTCACGTTCTGGTGGAAGCTCGCCGACGACAACGGCGTGGTGCTGCGACACCTGGAGCGGCACGAGATCCGCAACGGCACCGGCGTCATCCTCCATGGCCTGTACCAGGGCACTGGCTCCGAGCTCGGCCGGCCGGTGCCGCTCACCGATCACCCCTCCACCGCGGGACTGGCTGAGCTGGTCGACGCTGATGGTGCGATCGACACCGGCTCCCCCGGCCTCGCCGTCGTGTACGTGCCCAACCAGACCCCGCAGCGGGTGTGGCGACAGCATCCGATCGGCGTCAACTACGGCCGGTCGGACCTCGACGGCATCGAACCGCTCATGGACGCCTTGGACGAGACGTACTCGTCGCTGCAGCGCGACATCCGCCTCGGCAAGGCGCGGGTGATCGTCGCCCGGTCGCTGTTGGAGAACAACGGGCCCGGGAACGGGGCGTCGTTCGACATGGACCAGGAGCTGTTCGCGCCGGTCAACACCCTCGCCGGGGTGCGTGACGGCGGTCTGCCGATCGAGAAGGTGCAGTTCGACATCCGCGTTGACCAGCACCTCCGCGCCGCGCAGGAACTCACCGAGGTGATCCTGCGGTCGGCTGGCTACTCGGCGCAGACTTTCGGGGAAGACCCGAACGGCGGTGCGCGCACCGCCACCGAGGTCGACTCGCGGGACAAGCGCTCCGATCGCACCCGGGACCGAAAGATCCGCAACTGGCGGCCCGGGGTGCAGCAGGTGATGACGAAGCTGCTCCTCGTCGACAACGCCGTGTTCGGCAAGGGCAACACTGTCGACGGCCTGGCGGTGGCGTTCCCCGACACCGACCAGGAGTCGCCGCTGCAGCTGGCGCAGACCGCGCAAGCGCTTGGCGCGGCACGTGCGGCCTCGACTCGAGTGCGCGTTGCTCTCGTCCACCCGGACTGGGATGACACACAGGTGCAGCAGGAGGCGGCGCGGATCCTCGCCGAAGACGGCATGGCCGTCCCCGACCCCATCGGTGACGGTGAGCAAGTACCGTCCGGCGCGTGACCGACGCAGGGGGCGAGCCACGTGCCCGTCTCCCCCACCCTCGCTGAGGGCCTAGCTGCAGCCACCGTCACCGCCTACCTCGAAGCGGAACGGGCGCTGCTGGAGCGCATCGCCGCCGCCCTGGAACGGAGCCTGGAGGCACCGAACTGGGCTGAGCGACAGCTGTTCGAGGTGCAAGCGTTCCGCCGGCAGGCACAGGCCCTGCTGCTGGAGTTGCAGCGCACAACGCAGCGCACGGTGAACGAGGCGGTCGCGACCGCGGCGAACCGTGGGACCGCGGCTGCCGTCGCCGAACTGTCTGCGGCGCTGGCGATCGCACCGGACGATCTGCTGGGAGCCCTGCCCGGTGGTGAAGCTGTGGTTCGGCTCGTCACCGAGGCGGTCACCCGGATCACGGCGACGCATCCACGGATCCTGCGTGCCACGGAGGACGCGTACCGGCAGGTGATTGCCGACGTGGCCCCGCGGGTGCTGCTGGGTGCGGAGACCCGCCGTGAGGCCGCTCAGGAGGCGCTGAACCGGTTCGCGCAGCGCGGCATCACCGGGTTCGTGGACACGGCCGGCCGCGGCTGGGACATGTCGTCGTACGTGGAGATGGCGCTGCGCACCGCCACAGCGCACGCCGCAGTCGACGCCCACTCGGAGCGGCTGGCGACGGCCGGCTACGACCTGATCGTCGTCTCCGACGCCCCGCAGGAGTGCGTCATCTGCCGCCCGTGGGAGGGCAAGGTGTTGTCCCTGTCGGGGACGACGGTGGGTGCGATCTCGCTGCAGCACGCCACCCAGGACGGCAAAACGGTGCGAATCGCTGTCGCGGGCACGCTCGCGGCGGCACGTGCGGCTGGTCTGTACCACCCGGGCTGCCGGCACTCGCACTCCGCGTACCTGCCTGGTGTGACCCGCCCGCCGACCGCGACCGCGGACCCCGAGGGCGACAAGGCCAGGCAGCGGCTGCGGGCGCTTGAGCGACGTGTGCGGGCGGCGAAGCGGCTGGAGGCTGCGGCGCTGGACGAGACGGCCCGGAAGGCGGCCCGCTCCAGGGTGCGCGCGGCGCAGGCCGCCATCCGCGAGCACGTCGCGAGCAGCCCCGCGAAGCGGCAGCCGACCCGCGAAGGGCTCGGCGCCCGATAGCTCCCCGACCAGGCGTCGGGGCTGGCACCACCACCCCGACAGGCCCTGGAGGCTTGCACGTGACCGCACCCACCGGCGACACCGGCACCAGCACCACCGCGGCGGGCGACCAGACCGCTCCCGTCGTCACCACCGTCGGCGAGACGACCGTCCAGGTGACGCCCGACGCCACGCAGCAGTGGGACGGCAAGGTCGAGTCCCTGCACCCTGACGTGCAGAAGATGATCCGCGACCTCCGCTCCGAGAACGGCAACCGGCGCACCGCACTGTCGGCCGCCGAGCAGAAGCAGCAGGACATGCTCCTCGCCATCGCCAAGGCCGCCGGCGTTCAGCTCCCCGACGAGACCCCCGACCCGGCCAAGCTCACCGAGCAGCTCACCGCCGCCCAGCAGGCGCAGCGGCAGACCGCCGTCGAGCTCGCCGTGTACCGCACCGCCGCCAAGCACTCCGGCGACCCCGAAGCCCTCCTCGACTCCCGGTCCTTCGCCGCGAAGGTCGCCAAACTCGACCCCGCTGCCGCCGACTTCGCCGCCCAGGTCGACAGCGCCATCAAGACCACCATCGACGCGAACCCCAAGCTCAAGGCCGGCCGGGCGCCGGGCGCGAGCGGAGCGGACCACACCGGCGGATCCGGTGAGCCAGTCCGCGCCTTCCGCACCCCCACGTCCCTCTCCGACGCCGCCGCCCAGGCGTACGCCGGCACCAGCTGACCCCAGGAGCACAACATGCCCGTCACCCTCGTCGAGGCGCAGAAGAACGCCGCGACCGCCATGGACTACGCCGTCATCGACGAATTCCGCGGCAACCCGCTGCTCGACCTCCTCACCTTCGAGGACGCCGTCTCCCCCAACGGTGGCGGCACCCTCACCTACGGCTACCGGCGGCTCGTCACCGGCGGCACCGCCGCGTTCCGCGCCCTCAACTCCGAGTATACGCCCACCGAGGTCACCACGGCCCCGGCGACCGTGGACCTCAAGCCGCTCGGCGGGTCGTTCCAGGTCGACCGCGTCATCGGCCGTGTCGGGCCGGCCGCGACCGGCGCCGTCGCCCTCAACATGGGCCAGAAGGTGAAGGCCGCCCGCACCTTCTTCGGCGACCAGTTCATCAACGGCGACTCCGACGTCAACGCCAACGGCTTCGACGGCCTGGACGCCATCCTCACCGGCTCGTCCACGGAGATCGACGGCGCCGCCTACGACTGGTCGGCGCTGGACGAGGCCGGGTCGCAGGACGTCATCGACGTGCTCGACGAGTTCCTGTCCACCCTCGACGGTGGTGCGGGCGCGATCATCTCCAACCGCCGCCTGCTGGCGAAGATCCGCTCGGCCGCGCGCCGCGCCGGCTACTACGACCGGTCCCCGGGCGCCGCCGGGTCGCAGATCGAGACCTACGCCGGCATCCGCCTGGTCGACGCCGGGCAGAAGGCCAACAGCAACACCGACGTCATCCCGGTCACCGCCGGCACCACGGACCTGTACGCGGTCCGGTTGGGCCTGGACGGGGTGCACGGCGTGTCGATGGCCGGTGCTCCGCTGGTGCAGACGTGGCTGCCGGACTTCACCACCCCCGGTGCGGTGAAGACCGGCGAGGTGGAGATGGGGCCGGTGGCGGTCGCCGTCAAGGCCACCAAGTCCGCCGCGGTGCTGCGCAACGTGCGGGTCTCCGCCGCCTGAGCATGACCCGGCCTGGCGGCTCCATGTCGCCCGGCCGGACCCCCTCGCACACCACTGAGCCCCTGGAGGGGTCATGCGCAAGCTCTCCGACGACAGCCCGACCGACGAGGCCACCGTGCCCGACCCGCGGCAGGTCGAGTCCACCCGCGTGGGCACCGCCACCCGCGACGCCGCGGTCGACCCGCAGCCCGGGGACTTCCTCGCCCCCACGAACGCCGGCGAGGCGAATCCGCACGGCCCGGACGTGGTCGCCCCCGGCATCCACGCCTTGGAGTCGAAGGCGGTACTGCCCGGCGACGTGTCCGACACCGGCCGACAGGAGGCCCGCGAGACCGAGCTGGCCGCCCGCACGCTGGCCGGTGACGAGCCCGTACCGGATGTCGTGCAGCAGATGGCCGAGGGGGCGTACGACACCAAGGTCGACGCCGCCGACCCGCAGGCCGAGGAGCGCACGGCCGGGCAGGGTGCGGCGCTGGCAGCCGCTCCCGCGGTGGCGCCGTCGAAGCCGGCGGGGAACGCCTCGCAGGCCACGTGGGCGGCGTACGCCGAGTCGCAGGGCATGGACCCGGCCGAGGCGTCAGAGCTGTCCCGCGACGAGCTGCGCGAGCGCTACACCTGAGCCACGGGCCGGGCGGTCGGGGAAGGGCTGCCCGGCCCGTGTTCCACCTGGTGGCGGGGCGTTCCTCGGGTCCCCCAAGCGCTGGTACCGAGCCCGTATGGCCGTTCGCGGGTGTTCACCGGGGGTCCTTTCCGCCCGTGCCATGAACGCGTCCAGCGCCCCGCCACCACACCCCTGGGAGGTTGACCGTGCGCGTCTACGCCACCCCGCAGCAGCTTGCCGAATGGATCGGTGCAGAGCCGCCGGCCGACGCAGCCCAGCTGCTGCGGTCGGCGTCGCTGCTGATCGACCGCGAGCTGCTGACCGCCGTGTACCCGACCACCACCGATGGGCTACCCCGCGACGAGGGTGTGGCGCAGGTGCTGGCGGACGCGGTCTGCGCCCAGGCCGCCGCGTGGGCCGCGCTCGGCATCGACCCGACCAAGGGCGCCGCCGACGAGCCGCAGACCAACAAGGTGGTCCGCAAGACCCTCGCGACGGCCACCATCGAGTACGACCGCGGCTCATCGCAGGACCGGGTCACCTATGCCGCCGCCCGACAGCAGGCAGCCGTCGACCTGGCACCGGAAGCGCAGCAGATCCTTGCCTCCGCAGGTCTGCTCGGCGGGCGGGTGTGGGTCAGTGGCTGACGAGATCTTCAGTCACGCGGCTCGCCCTGGTCCGGGCTACTGGGACTTCCGCTGCATGGTGTGCAGCGGCCCGGTCAGCTACCACGTCGGGTGGTTCAGGCGACTCTTGTGGCGTCGGAGGAACCGTGGCTGACGAACTCGCCGACTGGTTCGTACACACCGTCACCGCGACCCCCGAGAGCGGCACAGGCGCGTGGGGACCGGTCAACGGGACCCCAGTGACCCTGACCGGGTTCCTGGACGACACGCGGCGGCTGGTACGCGCGGCCTCCGGCGAGGAGACCGTGTCCGAGTCGACGTTCTACACGTCGGTCGACAACTCCGACGCGCTGCAGCCCGGCACTGAGGTCGACCTCGGGCACCGCACGTCCACCGTCATCGGCCAGAGTCGGCACACCGCCCCCGGCCTGGACCTCCCGGAACACCTGGAGGTGACGCTGTCGTGAGTGCCCGCCTGGAATGGCACGGCCCACGAGTGGAAGCCCACCTCCGCGACGCTGCAGCGGACGGGCTCACCGACGCCGCCGAACACCTGCTCGGCGCATCCCGCGCCGTGGTCCCCATCGAGGAAGCAACCCTCGAACGGTCCGGCCGCGCACAGACCGACCGGCCCGCCCTCCGTGCCGTCGTCTCCTACGACACCCCGTACGCCGTCATCCAGCACGAGGCCCTCGAGTTCCAGCACGACGCCGGACGGCAGGCCAAGTACCTCGAGGAACCAGCACACGCCGAGGCCGGCGCCATGACGGCGCTCATTGCCGCCCGCATCCGCCGCGCACTCACCTGAGGAGCACCGTGAAGATCACCCACCCCGCGAAGGGCTACAGCGGCTACGTGCAGGTCGGGACGTTCGGCATCCGGTTCCTCGCCGGCACCGCGCACGCCCTCGCAAAGGACATCGACGGCCCGGTCCGCGACACCCTGGAGGCGTCGGGCTTCGACGTGACCGACGACCGGCCGGGCCGCAACGGCAACCCCCGCTCCGGCGGTCCAGACTCCCTCAACGTCGCCACCGAGTAGCCGGTGGGCGCCACCGTCGACTTCCTCACCGGCCTAGCCGTCTTCCTCGACTCCCGGGGTGTCGGGAAGTACCGGCCCACCGGTGTGTACGTGGCCAACGAGACCGGATGGGTGTTCGGCGGCGTACCCGGAAGCCCCGACGCGGTGATCGTGGCCACCAAGTACGGGCAGGACGACGACCCCACGCAGGCCGAGTCCACGTACCGGGTGCAGCTGCGCACTCGCGGCCCCAGAGGCGACCTGCGTACCTCCGAAGACCTGCAGGACACCCTGTTCGACGTCCTGCACAACCTGCCCCGCCAGACCATCGGCGGCATCACCGTCCGCGGTGCGTGGCGCAGGTCCATCGCCTACCTCGGTGTGGACGGCAACGGCCGGCACTCCCACACAGGCAACTACGAGTTCCCGCTGCACCGACCCACCGCACACCGGCTCTGAGGAGACCCCGTGACCCTGCCCGTCCGCACCCAGCTCGCCGCGTCGACCACGAACCGCAAGTGGTGGCTCGACGTCAGCCTCGACGGCACCACCTGGACGCCCGTCATGGGCCTCACCGAGTTCAACCCGAACCTGGACGATGCCACGTGGCAGGACGACTCCGACTTCGACGGTGGCGGCGCCAAGTCGCAGACGAAGACGGCCTTCGGGTGGGCGTTCACCGGCACCGCCCGCCGCGCGGTGACCGCCGCGTCGACCACCGCCTACGACCCCGGTCAGGAGATGATCCGGACCCGGTCGATCGGTAAGACGGGGCTCGCCAACTCCCTGTTCGTGCGCTGCTACGAGATGGAGGAGGGCGGCCCCCGGATCGAGGCCTACTCGGGTCGCGCCGGTTGCCAGTGGGCGCAGAACGGTGGCGGCATGGACGCCCTCTCCACGGCTGCCCTGACCCTGCAGGGCCAGGGTGCGCTGGCGCAGATCGCCCACCCTGACGCCGCCTGATGCCGTTCGATGATCTGGCGGCGTTCGTGTCGCCCGGGTTCGACCTCCCCATCCTCGGCCGCGTCTACCGCGTCCCGGCGCCGAACGGCAAGGATGGGCTCTGGCTGCAGGCCCTGATGGACGGCGCCGCGCACATGAGCCTCACCAACTCCTTCGGTGCTGCGAACAGCCAGGTGCTGCTGTCCGACGAGAAGGAACGCACCGTCTACCAGCTGACCCTCGGCCCCGCGTTCGAGGAGATGCTGGAGGCCGAGGTGCCGTGGCCGATCGTCAAGCACGCGGGCATGACCGCATGGGTCCGCTGGACCCGCGGCGATGCGGCCAGCGAGAAGTACTGGACAACGCTCGAGGACGGCCAGGGAAAAGACGAGACGGCGACCAGCCCGACGAGTACGGGTACATCGCCCGAGGACCCGTCGACCCCACCACCGGCCTAGCCCGCTGGTACGACGGGGGCCCGCCTGCTACTGGGGGGTTGACCTGGCTCGATCTGTTCGAGCGATGGTCGCTGGTCGACGCCGACCTGCACGCCGAGTTCGGCGTCGACATCTGGGACGAGGCGCTGCTCACGTCCCGCCCGTGGCCCTGGCTCCGCAACCGCGTGCTCGGACTGCTTTCCGCTGACACGCGGCTTCGGCGCGCTCTGACGCCTACTCCTCCCCCGCCGTCCCGCTGACCCGAGGGGGTTCTCTTGGCGCTCTCCCTCGGCGAGCTCTCCATCGCGCTGGAGCTGGAGAACAGCGCGCTCCGCACCGGCATGGCCCAGGCCAAGCGGGAGATCCAGACGCTGTCCCCGGCGGCGCAGCAGGAGATGACCAAGGTCTCCCGGGTCATGCAGACCGAGGGGCAGAAGGCCGGGGGGAAGCTCTCTCAGGGCATCAACGCCGGGCTGATCCGCAACTCCCCGCTCATCGTCGCGGGCGTATCCGCGGCTCTGGCAGCGGGCGCCCCGGTGCTGACGGCTGCCGCGACGACCATGTTCGCCGGGATCGGTATAGCGGCGGCGGCGCAGTCCACCGAAGTTCAGCAGGCGTGGGTCGGCCTGTGGGACGACGTGAAGAACTCGGCGATCGACGACGCCGAGGCGCTCCAGGAGCCCCTGGTGGCCGCCGCAGGTCGGATCGGTGGCGCGTTCGAGCGGATGCGCCCGCAGCTCCGTAGCGCGTTCGAGGGCAGCGCCCCGCTGATCGACAGCGTCACCGACGGCGTGATCGCCCTAGCCGAGAACGCCATGCCCGGACTGCTGTCCGCGGTCGAGTCCTCCGGCCCGGTCATGAACGGGCTGGAGTCGCTGCTGTCCGACTTGGGCACTGGGTTCGGCGAGATGTTCGGCGCTCTCGGCGAGCACGGGCCGGCGGCTGGCGCCGCGCTGGAGGCCATCGGTGGTGCCGTCGCGGAGTTGCTCCCCACGGTGGGCGAGCTGCTCGGCGGGGGTGCGGAGCTCGCCTCGATCGTTCTCCCGCCACTGGTGACGGGCCTGGGGGCGGTGGCTGATGTCGCCGAGGATCTGGGCCCCCTGCTGCCGATAATTGCCGCAGGCTTCATCGGGCTCCGTATCGCCAACAGCGTCGCTACCGGCGTCGGCTCGCTGGCGGGCCGGATGGACGACGTCGCAACCCGCGGTGGCCGCTTCGGCGGCGTCATGGGGTCCGCCGCTGGCGCGACCAAGACGTTCAGCTCCGCCCTGCCTGTGGTGGGTGCGGGTCTGGCCGTGCTGGGCGCCGCATATGCCCGAAACCAGCAGAACATCAACGAATGGTCCCAAGCCATCCTTGACGGAGGTTCGGCCGCTAAGACTGCACTTCAGAACGCCGCGATGGAAGGCGGCGTAGTCGAGGGCGTCTCTCGATCGTTTTACGGTCTCGGTGAAGCGATGGATCTGTTCACCACCGATTCCGAAGAAGCGGCTCAAGCCTCCCGCGATCTCTACGACTCCATGACAGAGGGCCAGCAGGCCGCGCAGGACGTCACCAAAGCGCAGAACGATCTCGCGCTGGCCGTCAGTGAGTACGGTGCAGCCTCCCCGCAGGCGGAGTGGGCTTCTAACGCACTGACGACGGCGCAGGAACGTCAAGAGAGGGCCGCTTCCGAGCTGGAGATGGCGCAGCGAGGCGTCACCTCCGCGATGGTCGAGCAGGCCAACCAGGCGCTGGCGGCGATCGACTCGGGGTTCGCCTACCAGAACTCGCTGAATCAGCTGGAGGACGCTCAGTCGGCGTTGGCTGAGGCGCAGGCGCACGTAAACGACACCAACGAGGAAACCCGGACCTCGTCGGAGGACGTGTCTCGCGCTCAGCTGGGTCTCTCAGAGCAGGCGTATGCAACTGCTCAGGCGTTCGGCAGGCAGCAGGCCGACCTGTCTGGCCTCGAAGCCGGCACGACGGAGTACACCCGACTGCTGCAGACGTCCACGCTGCAGGAGCTGTACCGGCTCCGCGACGCCGCCGGCCCGGAGATGGCGGGCGCCTTGTCGCAGCAGATTTCCATGCTCGAGGCGTCCGGGGTGTCGCTCGGGGAGACGTCCGTTGCAGCTGGCGCGACCCGTGACCGGATGCGCGACCTTGGCCACTCGGTCACCGAGGTTCCCGGCTTCAAGGGCGTGAAGATCGACGCGCCGACCGAGGACCAGCGGCGTCGGATCGAAGACCTCGGTTACAAGGTCGTGAACCTGCCCGACGGGTCGGTCTACGTCACCGCGGATACCGCCGACGCCGAGGCCGCGCTGAACAATGTCGCCCGGTCCCGCACCGCCACGATCTACACCAACACCGTCGTGCGGTCCGGGCAGCAGGCCACCGGCCGGGGGCTCGTCGAGGCGAACGGCGGCATCGTCCACCAGTACGCCGCTGGCGGGGTGGAGCTGTCCCCGATGCAGGGTGGGGTTGCCCAGGTCGTCGGCCCGAACACGTGGCGGGTCATCGGTGACCGCGCCAAGGACGACGAGGCGTACATCCCACTCAACGGGGATCGTCGCTCGCAAGAGATCCTCGCCATCGCGGCCAACCGCATGGGCTACGAACTTGTGCGCGGCATGGCCGATGGTGGGGTTGTTCGCTACGGCACCGTCTCGCAGGGCGAGTGGGACCGCCTGCTCTCGCTCGGGTGGAAGGGAAACCCGAACGACAAGATGGAGGCGCTCTACGCCCCCGTCGCGCGGCCGACGATCGCGCCCGCACCCCTGCCGATGCCCCGTCCGGCTCCGCCCGTTCCAGCGACTGCGGGCGGTCTGATGCAGATCGCCGGAACCATCACGGGCCGGCTCGCTCTCGATAAGGACGGCTGGGTTCGGCTCGTAGATGCTCGGATCGAGGCGTCGAACACCATCACCGCCACTGCCCAGCGCCAGCGGGACGCTGAACTAGCCAGGGGGTACTAACACGTGGCCCGCCAGATCACGTGGACCCCCCCTGTCGGCGACCCGATCGTGCTCACCGACCGCGGACGCGGCTACCGGGTGCTGGCGGACGGCACCAAGGGCCTGGACTCGGTCACCTACCGCACCGCCGCGCAGGTGTACGCCGGCGTGCCCGGCGCCGAGCTGCAGACCATCGAGGCCGACGTCCGGCAGTTCAGCCTCGGGCTGTCCATCGAGGGCGACACCGAGTCCGAGTTCCGGGACCGGAAGCGGGCACTGATCCGCTCCATGCGCCCCAAAGCCGGGGATGGAGTGCTGTCGTTCGCCGACGAGGCGGGTGCGCGGCGCTCCATCTCCTGCCGCTACATGGGCGGGCTGGAAGGTGACGCGGTCGCCTACTTCGATGGCCTGTCCTGGCGACCGGTCGCGCAGTTCGTGGCGTTCGACCCGTGGTTCCGCGGGCCAGCGGTGACGCTGGAGTTCGGTCTCGGCGCCCCACAGTCGTTCTTCCCGTTCTTCCCGCTGCGCCTGGCCCCGTCGGCGATCCAAGGACAGTTCGTCGTGGACCTAGGTGACACCGATGCCCCGTCGTTCCCGCTGTGGACGGTGATGGGCCCCGGCACGGCGCTGACGTTGACCAACAACACGACTGGCCGGCAGATCGTGGTCAACGCGGCCCTGGCGGCGGGGGAGACGATGATCATCGACACTCGGCCCGGGCGGCAGTCGGTTCGCCGCGGTGACGGCTCGAACCTAATGAACACGCTCACCTCCGACCCGGCTCTGTGGCCGCTGGTCGAGGGCGTGAACAACGTGACAGCGCTACTCGCGGGCGCGACCGCGAACTCTCGAGTCGCCGGGGTCTATGAGCCTCGGTACGCAGGCATCTGACGTGGCCGACTGGGCACTGTTCGCCCGGACCGCCGACTACGGACTCAACGGCGGCCTACCGTTGGCGAAAGCCACAGTGCTCCGCGTCCACCTGGGCGTGGACACCGCGACAGTGGTCACCGCCTACACGACCGAGGCGTTCGAGAAGCTCGGGCCGTCACGCGGGATCGAGCTGTGGCGCAATGGCCGCCGGGAGTTCTCCGGGTCGGTGCGCGAGCGCAGCTTCACCCGCGACGACGAGGGACTCCTGTCCATCAAGGTGGTCTGCTTCGGGGACGCGGTGCACCTCGCGGACCGGATCACTTTCCCTGATCCGCTGCGGGCTCCGAACGATCAGACGGTCAACAACTACTGGACCTACACCGGCGTTGCGTCCACGGCGATGCGGCAGCTGATCTCGGACCAGGCCGGACCTTCGGCGCGGGCTGATCGACGTGTGCCTGGGCTGACCATGGGCGCCGACCCGGGCGTGGGCCTGTCCCGCAAGTGGTCCGGCCTGTTCGAGCCGGTCCTGAGCAACCTGGCGGGGATCTCAGTCCTGTCCGGCGTGAACCTCGGCGTGCGGGTCCGACCATCCCCCGGCGCGTTGACCGTGGACATCGTCCGGCCCCGCGACCTGGCCTCGCTGATCCGGTTCTCCGCGGACCTGTCGAACCTCGGCGCCATCGAGTACCGGGAGACCGCAGCCACCGCGACCCACGTCGTCACCGCTGGCCAGGGGGACCTGAACGCCCGCATGAGGGCGTTCGCCACCACCACCGACCCACTGGCGACGCAGTGGGGCCGGCAGGTCTGGGCCTACGTGGACCGTCGGGACACCGACGACCCCGCGGAGCTGCTCCAAGCCGCGCAGGACGCCCTCTCCGAGGGTGGGGCGACCGTCTCCCTGGCGGTGACGCTCCTCGACTCCGACGCGGCCACCTACGGCACGGACTGGGATGTCGGTGACCGGGTGACCGTCTACGTCGGCGTCGAGGGCCAGCCCAAGCCCGCCACCGTCGTGGACGTGATCCGCGAGGTGCAGTTCGAGGTCGACGCGGACGGCGCGGAGACGATCCGACCCGCCATCGGATCGTTCGACGCCAAGGCGATCGTGCCCACCCCCACCCAGCAGCAACTGGCCCGCATCGGCAAGAGGCTGGGCGGCCTAGAGACGAGGACGTGACGCCGTGGCGACCAATGAGAGCTTCGGCCCGTTCGATGGCATCGAGTGGACGCAGGACCAGTGGTACGACTTCGCGCCCAGCTGGGCAACGTCCGGCGTCATCGGCGGCCCGCTGTCCGCGACGACGGCCGGCGGGCTGGCGCTGGCGGTCAACGGCCTCAACGTCACCGTCGGGCCCGGTCGCGCATGGGTCCGCGGTGCGGGCTACAAGCTGACCGGCGACCCGAAGCTCTTCGCGGTGACCCCGAACGGCAACGCCACCTTGGCCCGCCGGGACCGGCTCGTGCTCCGCCGGGACGTCGCCGCGAAGACGGTGACCATGATCCGGCGGGAA
>Ga0210040_10001179_pt1 | contig 40405 bp, 14 predicted proteins | sample CryGeyCG12114_NA_FD_185462 | JGI IMG/M metagenome (GOLD analysis project Ga0210040, IMG submission 185462) | Groundwater microbial communities from aquifer - Crystal Geyser CG19_WC_8/21/14_NA (SPAdes) (version 2) | ecosystem: Environmental > Aquatic > Deep subsurface > Groundwater | place: USA... | reverse complement strand
AACATCATTTTGATTTTCGCGCCAACAATAATACTACTACAAGTTATTCCAGTAAACTGATCAGATGACCAAAAAATTACCCTAACATTTCAAATTGAAACATTTAATTACAAAATTAAACCATTTTTGTCACGGTTGGGGTTATTCTAAAACCTGTCTGAAAACTGCGCACACAACTTTTACCTCGTTCCAAACAGAGTGTGTTAACAGAAATTCCAACTTAAGTTTTCAGGTGATTTTAGCTTTAACATGTGGAGCATAGGGCGCTCCCGTTTCTAGTAATTCTAAGACTCCGCCTTCGGCTCCGTAATAATGGTTGAGCAAAGTTAAGACACACAGAGTTTAGTTTACAGGGCTCTTTTGCTATAATGGATGGTTCTTTGCCCTTTTGTTCCTAAAAATAAACCTGATAGTCACTAGATAGGGTTTTTGGCTTTTGAAAAAACTATATCAACTATAGATCCTACATAAGATAGGACATTGTCTCTAATACAAAAATAAAAATCTCACAGCAAACAATTTAATGAAATCTAAAACCTACCTAAACGATTTTGAAAACTGAGAAATGTCATTGAAAAATATGTATTTCCATGGCAGCACTGTAATTTCAGTTGCCATGACAACGCAGTAATTCACTTACATGCCAAAGTAATTGTAATCATAGTTACATTATGTTGTTAGAAATTATTCCCTTCGTTTGTTTGGCACAACTTTGTTCGTAGTATTCACAAGGGGATTCCAAAGAATCTGCGTTAGTTATAAACTAACATGTTCCCTGCTCTCATTCTCTGATTAAATGAATGAATGCAAACTTTGTCATTTCTAGCAAGCATTGGTTCATGTAAACACGATTTTGTTTGTCGAATCCTACAAATATATCTACAAATACTATTCTATATACCTTGGTCGAATCCAAGATTTCTGACAGCAAAGTCCCCATTTAGTAGACATGTTATCCAGCATGTAGAAAAGGGAGAATTTAAGAAACTTGTAAACAAAAACGTTCATTTCATTTACTTGGTGGCAAACATACATACATTTATTCTTGCATGAATGTAATAGAAGAGAAGCCAGACTAGAAACTGTGGTCGTGTGAAATATTTAGGGCTGCATGCTGCGTGTCCCGGTTCTTGTACTCGACCATTTTCCTTCTCTGTCATCATGAATATTGTGTTCACCTATCATCAAGGATGATGAGAATGGCGCAGTAATGTTCAGAATTCATTATCATTAATAAAGCACGTCGTATTATCGTCAATGTAATGAACCGTGCCCAACTATCAACTACTGGATAAAAATGGGATTTGTAATATAGTGGAAGCTATAGAAGAACCTAGATTTATACGCAGTTTATAACCATCATCAATATGAACCTAAAATATTTCAAAATAAATCGGTGAATAAGTTTTTCACGCGGAAAAGAAATTTTTTTTTGAATAAAATGCGTAACTGGGTTGTCTGGCATTTATTTTAGCGATTAAGGATTTGTTGCACAAAATGGTCATCCATATTTTATACTCTGTTTAAGTATGTATAGAGGATTTTGCTTTTTTTTGCATTCATGATAAATTCTTCGGGAATGCTAAGTTATACTTTGACGCCAATATCACTTTTATACTATGTTCAATTTTCTCCCTCATTTTGGGTTTGCTGACTTTTGTCTCTTCTCTCTTCTGTTTTCTTCCCCACAACTTATTTTCCTTTTTATATAAGACTGCTGGACAGAGTTCCTTTGAGTCTAAAAAATGAGTGTTTTGTGCACCAGAAGAAAGTTTTTAAGAACTAAGAAGTATTGTGTAAAAATTACCAGGCTGGACATACTGGATAATTTGGATTGCAAAAACCGGTGAGTATTAAATTGAGTGAGGGAGTTTTCCCTATATTTTTGTATAGAGCATTTGTAAGTTCAGAACAGTTGGTAGCACCATCTTTTGGTAAGGAATCGACACTTATCAAATCTGTCTCGAAATAGCCAGATTTTAGATTTAGAAAAGCTTTGTGCTGAGTCTGTCATGTGTGAAAGGTTATCATTGTTGTAATGATAGTTATTTTATTCAAATACTAACTTTTTTCTTTTCTTTAAATTATATGTCCGCAAAATAGATTCTTTTAAGTTTCTACGAATCTGTGTAAATTGATACTTCGTTAAAATAAATGAATGCAACAAAAGTAGAAATTTTTAGTATGAGTTTAATAACGAAACAAAGTATCGTTTTCCGCAATTGTGAACAGTTTCTTGGTAAACTGGGTTAACCCAAACCTTATTGAACTTTCTCATATGATTTACCGTAGGGGAGAATCACATCGTTGTTACATGTAACGTTCATATTATTAGCTTATAATCATTAAATAGCTCTCGTAATGAATATTTCAAATGTACATACACGAAATCGATAGAAAATTATATTCCCTTACCAATGTTGTAAATTATGAATTCAAACCACATACTAAACGAATGAGAAACTAACGTTGGATAAAAATTAGAACTAACTTAATCCACACTTTTAATTAATATGACAAAGTTAACATATTTTTCAGCCTTAAATAGATGTATTAAAAATAATAAATCATCCGTAACAAATAAATGTAACATAGTAGAAATTTTTCAACGTCATCTACTATTCGATTCGGATTTTAATTTCTTTGTAAATATGAGAATTATACACAGATAGATTATCATCAAATCTTCAGTTTTTCACGGAATATTATGTACTGATTTTATATTTACGAAACGTTTTATTAAAAATGAAGCTAACTAACTAACTATCCAAGTTTACTTCACTATCACTTATCAAAAGTTAGAGCTATTTAACTTGTATTCATTTTTCATCATTCTAGATCAACAGACATATACCCAGTATCATTTTAACAATGCCAGAAGAGCTACATTCATCTTGTAAATATTATTAAGTACATGCATTGTATATAAATTTTAGAGCATTATCAACATAACATTACACAAGTTGGTTAACGTGCAGATTTTCAATAATTTTGTGATTTTAGAAACCACATCCTTATATTCCATTTCTAATGCTAAGCTAATAGCCATATGTTATGTTCTACATTCTACAGTAAATCTCCACGAACGCAACACATTTAGTAGATACAATCGTAATGACTGATTTAAGTCTCATCCGAAAAACAAAAAAATCATTCGATTCTGATCCTAATTACTAACTAACTAATTACTCCACATGGAACAAACATGGTGCCCAAACCAGCCTTCGTCATTAAAACTTAATGCTCCTTAACATTAACTAATTAAATCCCCACTTCACATTGTATTGTGCGTATTCCAAATCTGTAGTTAGTTAATCAGTAGATTTTCTCAGTAAATTCAATAGAGCTCACATTTTTCAGTTCACATTACAATTGCCAGGACCTTCTGACACATCTTGAACTTGCTTCTTAACTTTCTTGCTACATCTTCGTATTAAGCTGCGACTCTTGAACTTGTTCCTACCAAAGGGACTGGGATCTTCTGTGGTCAGAAACTGGGAGGACGTGCTAAGCGTAGAAGGACTAGGTGGCGCTTTCGAGACAGGAGTTGAGTACCCACTGCCTGGACGACTTCTACTTATGACGGAACTTGGCTCATTTGGTGGCGTTGAGCATGGAGTGGAGTTGCGGTTTTTGCCACAAAATTTAGATACGCCGTGGATACTACTACGTCGTCTTAGTCCTTTATTATTGGCACTGTCATTGCTCGCATCATTGTGAATATTGATTTTGGAGAGACTTAGAAAGGACCGGAAAATTTCTCGGACGTTGGCATCATTTTTAGCTGAGCATTCCATGATTTTCGTTCTGTAAATATAAGAAGGAATGTGAGAAGAAAAATGGCATTTGTATTGATTTTGGGGGTTTGTTGTTAGTCATTATGCTAGGTTACGTACTATGCAGGTTGCATAAGAATTAAAAATTAATAAAATAGTTCTTTTGAAAGTGAAACTAGATAGAAATTGTATGGTATATTATATTGTATGCCAAAATGATTAATAGAAAAACTGGCGAATCCGTCGATTTCGACGGCTTGCAAAGCATGAAACTTACAAAATATTCATGGATGTATTAATACAATCATCATCATTTCATGTATCGGTTTTTTTAAAAGGAAAACCTAGAAAATCAAGATTTGTTGGTTTTCTTGTTAATCGTTTTTTTAAACTATGAAAGAACAGCGACTACATTATAATGGTTGCACAAACTCCACATTTGATTAGTTTTCAGATGCCAACGATTGAACTGAAAAGATGAGTATTTATCTTATCTGCTTGATCTATTTCATTATAAATCAGTGAACTAAGTTTTTTATCATAAAAAACTATCACAGAACGAATTTTTCCGGTTTTATAGGTCAACAGTTGGCCTGAGAATTTTTACATTTAATTCAACATCTGCATCTGCATAAAAAAGTTAGGAATCCAAAATGGCTTGAAAATTAACTCTCGGTTGCTTACTAAATCGAAAGCTGTCTCGATCTTGGGCAAAATATCGACGGAAAAATCCAATTAATTCAGTTTATTATGTGGTTTTCAACAAAAGGTTTACAAGTTAGGTTACACAAACACATATGTATGAAAGAAATTCACAACGCATCTAGTTCGGATTTTTCTGCTAGTTAGGTTTTTGTATGGGGCTAAAGCTCACAAAGGCCACTATGTTAAGTAATCTAATTACGACCCTATTTTTATACTTGTTCAATCAATAAAATTCAATCAGAAGGAAAGTCAAATCAGTCAAATGTGGCATTGGGCCACAAAAATGCAGGCAAAGCTACTTTAATTTCTATTTGAATGCAAATGAGATTCATCCCTAATGTAATACGGTTAGATATTCTCATGTGTACTTGAGTTAGACGACCTTAGCGAAACTTTTTTCATCTACATTTTTGGAAATACAAACGTGTGGAAATGCTTTGCTAACTTCTTACTGTGAAAATTTAGTTTGCCTAGCTGAAAAAATACTAACTTACAGAGTATGAAAGCTGTATTTATGGATAAATATTTATTGAAAGCTCTTGCAAAGATTTTCAAAGCAAAGTAATTTAATCTGAATGGAAGTACTATAACTAAGAAGGATTTTTATTCCCATGTAGTGTCATGTTTTTAGTTACAACACAATTATGATTGTTTGTGCTCCCACGTGTTAATAGACTCACTCACTTTAAAACTGGAAGATTATTTGACATCCAATCAGAAACGTCATCAAATTCTACTTGAATATCAGTCAATGATACGTCCATCTTATTGCCGGCGACTACAATGGGAATTTCTTGGAAATCGGCTCTCTGCTCTTGAATCTCAATGAGACAGCTTTTGACTGTCTCAAAACTGGACTCATCGTCCACCGCATACACAATGAGGAAGGCATGGGCCGTGGCAATTGACAGTCGTCGCATAGCTGGAAACTGTAAATCTCCTGCCGTATCCAGAATGTCTACTTTTAACGTGACGGATCCAAAATCGTATTCCTTGTTATACAAATCCTCCACAGTGGCTTTATACTTCTCAGCAAACGTGTTGAACAAAAATCGTTTCACTATTGAACTCTTGCCTACTTTAGGCCCACCTAGGAGAACCAATCGAACCCGCTCAACGTCCCCCATTCTGATAAATCGCATTGACACAAGTGTCTTTGCTCTGTATTCGAGCTGTTGAGTAGATTTTTAGTCTCGTTTTTATTCTGTCAGGTAGTTTAGTTGCTGTTTTTCCTCTCCTCCTGTCCCACCGATTGGTCTGGGAGTTCTAATTGTTCAGGGACTTCTCCAGTTCTTGGAATCTCGGTAAAGGGAATCATAGAGTCAATGATTGTGAATCTAAAAGACACAAAATTTGCCGGATTCAGTGTAATAAACGAATAATAATAAAGAATTTATTTCCTAGCGCGATTTTCAGCTATTACGTTTTAGTGCCGGCGTACAGGTTTTACAACTACAGTGCTATAGCTTCAAAATTAAGTATCCTCAGTAGCATAGGGTAAGCTTGACAGTATTTTAGTTATAGTTTGTAGTTCAATCAACTCAATTATGGAGTTTTCACCTTTTAAGTAACCTCATGCACATCATAAGTTGTACTTTTTTACCGGTTCCTCAACAACAAGCTATTATCAGTTGGTTATATTCAATTTGGTGTGACTGCAGTAGACAAAAGAGTGCTTCTAATCTCATTAGTGGGACGAAAAAAGGTAGAAAAGAAAAATAAGATGTATGCACGGAAAACTAAGAAGGCGATGAAAAGTTGCATAGAGCGTGCAGGGAACCGTGATGACAAAAGTGAAGCTGACTGTTTCTTCCTCGAGTGAGAACATGAGAATATGTTTGTTGTCTAGAATCAATAAGTACTATGGGATTGGAGTTGGAGCTTTAAAAATCTTTCATATTCTCCGGAATTCAGAAAATAATGCAAATAAAATTGAGGCTTCAAAAGAGCCTGGGATCTGGCTGGTTACCAATTTCTTAGGGGTGGGTTATAAGATACGCAGGAAATTAATTGGCTTTGTGTGAGTACTAATTGGAAAGCAGGGGCTAATTTTATTCGCAAAAGAGTGTAATTATATGAAGTAAAGCAGCTCATTTGATGAACTTTATGGTATTATTCATGATTTCACGGAAAACTTTCTCGAGGATGCATGAAAGCGTGCCCATAAAGTAGTACTTTGGTTTGTAAGATGAGATCAAAAAAGTATCTAACATAGAAACTCAATTTTTTTAAGGCAAATTCAACATGAATATTTTGTCTCCTTTTGGCTCACTAACTTATCATAATAATGTGCTAGAAAATTGAAATGTGCTCAAGTGAATATTTTTATTGAATTTGGTTTCAAAAGTTTCTTAGCTACGCTGAATTGCTTGACATCAATTTTTCTTCATCTATATCTACTGTATGACTAAATATATTGTTTGATATAAGGTCAATAAAGCATGCTCAGTATACAAAAGTGGTTCCTTTACGCTACTCTTTTCATTATGCATTTTTTGTTCAATTAACTGACTGGTATTTATATATGCAAACTAGGCAGCTTGCATTTCATTTCCATTATGATTTTTGCTTTCGTTTCATCAAAAGTATGGCTCAAGTTTGGGGTAGATTCTATTGTATTTGTAAGCACCACGTAATTAAAACTATTGAGCAAAAAGTATGCTGCTGTGACAAGGCATTACGTTAGAGGAAATAAAACACTATGATTCTCTCATCGATCAAGTATCTCTTTCAGTCATGTTAATTACAGAAGAGAAAAATACAATAGAGCCATTGTGCTCCTCAAATCAAATATAAATTGAAGTTGTCACTGAAATCGGAAAATGTGCGACTGGTGACGACATGATAATGTAATGCTTTCCCTTGTATTTCCATTGAATTGATCCCAATTCACGTTAATATATGCCTGCATACATGTTTGCTGGGATTTGCAGTGTAGTGAGCATAACTATGAGTAAGTGACTGGCTAAATAGTCGGTCGTTTTTACATTTATATTAAACTTTGAGAATGTAATGGGCTATGTGGTCTAGACCAGTGGAAAATGAAATTTAATATATTGCCGGTAGTTTTATAACCCTGTAGAGAAAGTATGACAGTATTAAATGCTAATTTAGTGCTCTTTTTGTTATATTGGCTATAAAAAAGAATCCGTTCATAAATTGTACAATAAACGTTCCAACCAATTCGTGTCGTCTGCCCAATGTTCTAATCAATCTGAGTGACCTGAAATGCTGTTTCGTCAAAGTACTTTTTATTTAAAAACCTAGGTACTCACGCACCAATACAGTAAACGCAAGTTAAAATGTTTAGAACTCACTTAACCTTAATTATTCAGAAAATTGCATTCCATTTACGGCATTCTTCACCACTAACTATAAACTGGTAAATTAAGCCATAATCTTTTTCATCACACTAGCTAAACCTTTACAAGTAAACTTATTTAATTGCTTGCAAAACTCGTTAAAATCTTTGAGTAGCTACTACTACATGCTATACAGTATGGAATCTATGAATTTCATCACATTTTCATGTCAAGTCAGGCCTTCTTGTATATCCCCCGTTTGACAAGAGACATTTTTAAAATTCTCTTTTAAGTCTAAAGGTTCTATTTGCTCACAGTGTACTGGCTTTGACATTTCATTTCGTAATAGTCTTTAGGACGGAAACCTTATTTCTTTTTCTTTATTCAATCTAACTTCCAGTCAGAGTCTCTGGTTCTCACTTTCTACGAGAAACAAATAACGGAAAGTGTATACTCCCTTGCTCAAGCAGTGTGAAACTCAAACCTGGCACAATATGTACTTTGTTCACAGCACATGCATTTTTACTCGATTTATAAAATTGTAAACAGTTTACTTGAAGTTAGTTAGTTTAGTTACTTGCTAGCGAGAGTGTTCTAATGGATTCTATTAATCAAGTTGTACAGTATATAATACAGACATTTACTTCAAGTTTACATTAAGAGGCCAGCTCGACAAGCCATCGCTCTGTTAATTATCAAATTTCATCTATATTGGCAGTTCGTGTCTCAAAATAGAGACAAGAGTAACAAATCGATTGCCCTTTCACTACAACCCTATTAGAGTCAATTTTTGTCAAGGTCTGGATAATTTAGTATTGTGTGTTACTCAGGTTTTCAAATGTCACATGCCGCTCAAAATTCAGTCGCTCAAACTCTGTCAGAAAATGGAAAAATCTGCTTGTCCCGGTGAAAACTATGCGTGTATGCTTGCATTAAAAATGTTTTACTGTTTTTATTAGTTTTTTGGAAAGGGAATGTTTTAATCTTGTGTATAATTTTAATGAATATTGGAGAAGGATGGGAAGGTTAATTTGTGCCTTTGTGCTGAAAAAGAGTTCACTGAGGCATATGAAAGCAAAAGGATTTGACAGGGAAATTACCGAGAATTGAAACTTTGAAGTTGGAGTAAGTAATTGGATGTTTTCTAATTGGCGCTCTGCTAGGACATGGTAAAATTATGCTGCATAAAAAATGTAATGCCTCATTCCAAGTGGGGCTTCACAATTTGTGTTTTCCAATAAAAATTGGAATATATAGTAACTATATAAAAACTTCAAAAGCTGTATGTGGGAACGTAATGTTACAAAGAACCTATGCAAATAATTATGCGCTCTCAAAGTTTGTAACATTTGGATTTCATCATTATGCAAAATTTCTCAATTTATTTTGTAGTTTTCATGGATTTTTTAATCATATTTGTATAGTTTTTGTTTCACGAGTCATTGGTTTCACGAGTTTTTCATTCCTATTTCGAATTATGATTCGCATTTTTTGACGAAAAAATTTAAAAAGCGCAAATGACTTTGGACTTTAGCAAATTACACGAAAAGAGTGGCACTGGGTCTTGTACATACCAAAGTTTTGATTCTGGAAGACCAGTTTCGGTTTCTATTCTCGGCATTTTACAAAAATGACGCTAATCTCAATAGAGACATTCTACTTTACCTTGTCAAATTTGGACTCAGTGAAGTAAAATATGTTTGCTACTACAGCTTCAGCAAGCGTAAGCAAACTTGGGACAAGATCACATGATAGACAGTTTAGATCCAAGTCTAATTTCAAGAGTGGACGTGATCTTCAAGAAATATTTTAATGTTTTTTCAACCATGAAATCCTAAAAGCTGCGAATGTTAGTATGAGTATAAATATTTTGAGCAAATATGTGGAAACAGGTAAAATATTATACTTTAGTATAATGCCCACCCGTATCACACAACTAATTTGTTCTCTAGGGCTCAGTCAGCCCTTTCAGTTAGTTACATAATGATAAGTATTTGGATCTGAATCCTTGCTCCAAAAAGAAGCGCAGATTTCGCTCAGAATCTTTCGTAATCAAATATTTATTTCGCTGTGCTAATATTTTAGACCTGCGGAGCTCTTCGTCGAAATGAGTCTATTGCATCTATTGATGGAAATTACGAGTATCATTAAATGGATTTTTGCTTAAAGTCTGCTGTAGACAAACTTTGTGACGATTGATAATACTGCTTTGTTTTATGTTTATTATCTGCGGCCAATCAATAACATTATTGAGTGAGTAAAAGCTTTTTATTGCTGCCTGTCCGGATAATTTCGTAGAATATTTTCAAAGCGCTGCCAAAGGTGGATGCCTTCCACAAATCTTTAATGCATTTACACCTAATTAAAAGCGCGAAAAAGCACTTCATGATAGATCATGTCATTTATGTCAGTCGTAAAAAATTTCATCATAAAAACAAGTCAAAATCAATTCTTTGTCAATCGAATTGTCCATTACTGTGAAAATGTTTTTTAAAAAGTGCGAAAAAGACACCGTGAAGCATTTCTAGGTAAAAAAATACCCAAATCGACTATCAACAGTGTAATTAGAAGGTTCAAAAAGTTAGGAAACGCTATTTATTGATAGTCGTTAGCGGTCGCAAACAGTCGCAAACGTTATAGATTGCAAAAATGCAAGTGCACTTACAACGTTGTAAGTTTTGAATATGAAGTTTGATGGGACAAAACAGATCACGTAAAAAATCATCAAGAAAGACGTGAATATAAGATCAGTAATCTGTATTGTTGTTTGTAAAATGATCTTTCACTACCGGAGGTAATCTTTCTATTGTGTTAAAAGCAAATTATTTAGCATGTGATGTGACCTATAAAAAGTATTCGTGTATCTGTCACAAAACAAATCATTTAGACTAGAAAGCTCAAATCTCATACGTGCTTCAATCCATTGTAGTTATTTTCGATAAAAGATATCCATTTAACTCGTGAGAGCAAAGGTAGGTTGTAATACGATAGCGAGCACCTTAAAAATTCACATTAAAAGCTTTCTACGCAGTTGACTTTCATTCCAAGATCTCGTGATTTAGAAAGCTTGAAACATAGTTGAAGATCTAACTCAATAGATAATTTACAAAGGATAAAGATTAAAAAATTGTATTAAAAATATATATAATAGCTTTCGTTTTAATTAACCAAGAAATTTGAGAAAGTCCCAGCTCCTAACTAAAATCCTAGTCCAAGAGAAATTGCCGCAGTCAAACTGCATGCACTTCACTTAAGTGATAGCAGTAACTGCATCATTTTACTATTCCACTGACATGGAAGTTGTGGGTAGCTCTAACTCATTTCCACGATAAGGTCTCCCATGTTAAACTCATTTACACAAAATTAGTGTACAAACCACGTACATAAGACCAGCAGGGACCCAAGAAAATAAATAGATCGTTTGCATTTCATTTTCTGCATTTATTGTGACACATAACTAGCAATGTGAATTTAAACTACGCGCAAGATTCCATATACAACGAATATTATTCCCCAAACGCTAAACTAAGTAAGTAGCTATTATCTGCTCAATTGTTGTGTATTATTGCAGAGGTCATTTCTCGGTCTATACTACCCTTTTTTCAAATTTAATGAAAGCATACGGATTCAGTCAAATAGATCCGCCTAAATTATTTAAAATTTTGCAACACTTACTTACTTGTCATGAATGCTAACCAAAAAACTATGCTTTCTTATTGCCAAATAAACCACAGTAAGTGGACATAAGAAAGGTAGTTAGCACGTTGCATTACTGCAAACATATAATTAGTCTTTTTTTCTATCCTATCTTGCTTGGCATGTCTTACGATCACTACACATCTAATGTCTTTTAAATCGACTGACATCATATTCGCCTACTTTGGTCTGCACGGAATTTTATGATTAAAATATATTCATTTTAGTTCAAAGTTATTTGGCAATTTTTTTAATGCGCATGCGTAGAAATCTGTATTTCATCTTATCTTGTTTGAAATATATCCCAATACCTTGGCCATTGGACTTTAAATACAAAACTTAAAGCTATTTAACTCTTTAGTGCATTATTGTTTCTCTTTTCTCTTGTGGTAGTGTTTGTTTGTTTAATGTCTTGCATAACTTTTATCTACAAAATGTGAATTTGATACTAATGCACGAGTTATTTACGATTTTTTTATATTCCCCCTGGCGTAAGGGGAACGAGACATTTGTTTTTGCTTCCGCATCTTGCATAACCTCGTAATACAAAATTAAATGAAAAGAGCAATTAGCTAAAGCATAAGTATAAGTTTAAGTTTTAAGTCACTTAAATAAAGTTACATACAATCCGAACAACCAAATAATGTCTACTACTAACTAAGTATAAGTTATTAACTTTTGAAACTTTCATTTCCCCTACAAGTAAGGAGATGATCGGGGTTCGGAGAAACATCATTATGACACTTAAAACCTTGTAAAAATAAAATCATCCATACTGAATTTTTAAATCCTTCCTGCAGTTTACAAGACAGGCAAATAGTCAGACAGACAGACCGACGGACGGACATTTCATTTTTATAAAGTAGCTCCGCTCACTCTCTACTTTTAGTATAGTATGTACATATATCATTTCAAACTGCAAGTTCTCAAGTTTTCACAATGGATACACACTTTATCCACAAATGATTTCCTATGAATAGTTGAAGCAATCTTGCAAACTATTACTTTTTTACTATTCTAGCTAACCACGCACCAGAATATTTTTTCCCTTTTGGCAATCCAGAAGTTAGTTTAAATAAAAATTTCTACTCACTCTCACTATAGCTTATTCCAGTAAGTACACAAATCAGTAAAAGTTGTCTCTCCAACTACTGTGATATTGGCTCGTTTAAAGTGGCTGAACGCAATCCTGTTTTCCCCATTGCATTGGCGGAGAAAGTATAATGCTACCAAAGTTCGTAATGTGTCACACAGTGTACGTTTTGAAAGTGACATTTTCGCGACTGAACAAACATTTGGATGGCCAGCAGTTCTAGGGTGACACACCATGACTATGGATTGAATAGTGATGAATGACTTGAATCCATCACGTCAGTCTATCAATCGCCTTTCCACTGTATCCAAATTCCATGTCGTTAGTTGCACCAATGTTTTTCACCCAAAATGTTGTTGTAGCCCATTAGGAAAAATTGTTTTTCTTACAGGTGCAGAACAAATAGAAAGACAGAGGAAATTGCACTATTGAATAATGTATGGAAAACTTTTTGCATAACTGACTAGTTTTTCCCAAGCCAACATAGGGAAATGACTTCATCAAACGTGATCTACTACATTTCCTGTCGCATGAAAGGATTTTTCGGAAAATTCTATTTATATTCTATTCCTATTCATTACGGATGGGTTCTCTGGCCTTGAAAAATATTTTTTAAATGCACTATGCTATGTGCTTTACATTATGATTTGACTTGACGTCAGTACAAATTGTTGACTACTCGATTTACAATATTTTCTCCATTGGAGCAACTATGAACTGCAATATATTTGTACATTTAATCAATCAGGTATGAAAATATAGCCCCGGGCAAAATGTTACGGAATATTCAATCTCTAGTTATGGTCCTACCGGTGGGCTCCAAGTGTGCATATAATCCAGTTTTCTCATAGTGACTGACTGAGAGTGATATTATTTTCGCCGTGATTTTATTTAGTGTGAGCGCATCTTCCCTTTTATTACGCAAGGTTCACAGGAAATTGGGAAAATTTTGAGCTAACTTTGTTAGCCTCAAACGTGGGAGCAGAAATTGAACGCGGGAGGATAATGTTAAATTTTGAGACAGCCTTTTTATGACACTTTTCAGTTCATTCATATAACACGTCATAGGTATAATGGTACGGATATAAGCTTTCAATTGGGTTGATGACCTTTATAGAATTTTGTAACGTGGACAAAATAGTTTAGTTAGGCCGTCCTTCAAACTATTTGTAAAAATATTGGATGTAAAGTATTAAATTGTGTTTATTAGTTGGCGAATTGACATTTTTAATAGACACGGGAAATTGTTTTTCCGGAAAACCTATTCACTACTCTCACTCAGTCAGTTTGAATGACCTTTATAAATTTATTTTGTTCATCATATTCGGATTTACATTACCTAAGGGAATGATAAAAAGGTGCCTGAACTCTCGACATCATAAAAATGGGCTGTAAAGTTCACATCTATAGACACAGCCATATTAAGCAAGTTTATCACCTTAACTCACCTGTGCATCTCAATTCTCTATTATCGCAAAAAGTGGAAGCAGCAGTTGTTTGCTCATGATGGGTGTGTACTTTTTCTATCTCCAAAAGTCTTATGATGATAGATGGGAAATTTGCTCAAGTTACATTTTACTGCCTGTGCTTTCACTTTTCTATCCTTGCTCTAATTAATCATTTTCTTGTACATTCTTGAAATATAATAGAGTGCTCCTTATTAGTGCTCATTTCTGGCTAGTTACTAACTAACTAACTAACTATCTATTAACTGACTGACTGACTGAGTCTTAAATATTTTTTAAATTTTCCCGAGTTTTCAAACTAATTTTACTGCATGAATTACGCTGGGCTTATTCAGAGTAAATGTATCATCACGCGTTGTATTTATACTAACTAAGAAAAAATGTTTCTGGGAAGAACAGCATTAGTATACTTTTTGCTCACCGCTTTATGCAGATAATATTTTGACAAAATTTTCCTTGTATACTTGAATTAGCCTCAATGTAATGTATGCACATGCACGCTACTGTCAGCTTGTTATCCTAATAACTGAATGTTCTACTTGTAGTTAACTTTGAAGCAAAACTCTCACTGACTCAGTCAGTCAGTCAATAATGAAACATGTCATCCGTTAATCCGTCTAACTTTTATCTACAAGTATTAATACTTTGAATTTACCTTTTTTCAAGTATAGTTTGCCTACATTACAATAAATAAAATCCAGTGGAGCAACAGGAAACCAATACGACGTGAAATGACGTAGTTTAAAGAAATTTTCCATCCATATTTATTTTGCTATTTATCTTGAAGATCAAAGAAAGGGAAAAAACTTGACATTATGCAAACAACTGTAAATGCGGAAATGTTTCTCCAATAGATCTAACATCCGCTTTTGAAACGTGAGTTTCTAGTTCGAGACCATTTAAATACATTTTATATTTAGCAATATTGTACAATTGTCAGTCTCCAATGGTTTACAATACGACTATCTTACACAGACAAAATTTTGCACAACTATGCTTTTGAAAAGAGTAAACAAATGACTCACAGTTCTTTTTATAACATGTCCAATTAAAAGGCCCGCATCTTATAATCTGTCTAATCTGCCTATTTTATAAATACGAAAGATTAAAAATGCTCATTGCCAACTTGTTTAAACAATTCTCATGTATAGACTACAGACTGGAAATCTTATTTTATAAGTAAATATTTATATAGACGGAAAAAAAAAAGCTTTCGTATTTGTTGTCTCTCCAATAGAAACATCTAAAGAAAATGCAGTCATGCAAAAGCACTCATGGTCATGTCTCATCCCATCCTAACGCACAGTAGAAAGCTCAGAAATCATAAACCGTTTACGAAATACAGTAGCAAATGGGGACAAAAAGTGGTAGCAGATTATTTTCTTATCTTTCTATTACACAAAGAAAAAACTAATCAATACTAACAAAACGTAGACCCACATGCGATTGTCCACTAATAGCAGCTACATAATATAGTTTACGCCTTTCAAAGCCGTGGGATACAAAAATTTTTTTTCACATTTTGTAACCAACTCGACTTGTGAGAAGTAACAAGGTGGCCATTAGCACTTAATAATCCTTTGGTACATAGTACTTATCGAATGTAACAGATCCCGTTTTATAGATATCTGACAACTGCGGGAATCCGAAACGTATCAGTCCAAAATGAACGAATTGCAATTGTATTTAGTTAGCAAATGAGTACACCACAGCCCAATAAAATACTTACAATAATCTGTCCGATTTAAACCATGCTCCAGTCCTTTACTTCATGGGGAATGACCGGCCGCTACTAATTCATTTGCTCCAATCCCCAACACGGCAAAAAAAATTTCAATTCTATTCGAGTAGACACACATTAGCAATGACTGTGTAGAAACCCAGAAAATATTTTTGTGGAACAATGCCGACGGAAAAAAGTTGGCCCAAAAAAAAGTGGCCAACACAAGGAAAAGTAATTGGAGAGCAAACTGTGAGTTATGTTACAGTCAGAAACGTTGTTCACACGCATTTTTTTAGATTCAACACTCGGAACATTTATATTAAGGTACATGTGCTATGAATAATAGAATGTGCCGTTATTATGAAACGAAAGTCTACTTTGTTTGCACAGCGGTTGGGCAAAAAATACAAATGAGAATAGACACACGGTTTGTTGGGATAAAAAATGTGAACACACGTTTTCTCACAACCACTGGAGAAAGTTACTGGCTCAAAGTTCTGGAGAAAATGAATCCTTTCTATTCGTTTGCTCCTGTATTATAGGCTGTTGGATGGGGAAAGCTACTCAGCACTTCAAAATCGTAGTAAGTAAGTAGTAGCATAGACTAGAGAATTCTACAACTCACTGTGTGTGTGTGTGTGTGTGTGTATGTATGCAGAATATGGCCAACCAGATTTGTATCTGTGTAGATAGTTTCGTATTCTTAATACCAGTATCATCATCTCATCCCACTTTCCTTTTGTGTGAGTGATGAGTCTTATTTTCATAAGAGTCTATGCATATGCGTGTTAAAGAGAAACGCATGATTGCTGGTCACCGGATCAGCGATATTAAAATCTTGACAAGAAATTAAACGATTTTTTTCAGCAAAGGTGAATTGTCTAAATTGTACAGAATTGAATGATTATAATGCGTGTTACGGTAGATAATTTTGAATGCTGAAGCAAATGCCGATGCGTTTATATGTTATAAGGGTATTCATGATTGCCTGATTAGTCCTGGGCGCTCGTGAATACCCTAATTGTATTAAGTTAGTGCAACAATAGAGTGGATTTAGGATTTGTATTTGTATGTTTGCAAGCTGAGTAAGTTATTTTGGAGGAAAAATCGTATTTCGTTATATGTGACTAAGAATGCTTTTGTGAACACAGGTGTACTGTATGAATGCATTTAATTAAAAGAGTCAATACAGTAATCTATAGTGATGACTTTGATAAATGAGAGTTAGTTTAGTTTAGGCACAAAAGGCTTCTTTTTGTCTGAAAAGACTGACAACATTCGCAGGTGCAGAGAGAAAGCAGATTTATGAATAAAAGGATTACACACACAGGGAAAATTAAAAATCATTGAAAATTTTAATCGCTTTATTGTGCATCAAAATTTGGGAACAATTAATTTAACTAACTAGCGCTTATGGTGGCTACCTGTAAGTCGACATCGGAATTGAGAGAACTAACTAACTAATTAATAGGATTTAATAAAGCTATTTACTATAGCATAGGTAGATTGAATTTCATTCTTTGAGCTTACACGGTGCTATATGGTCCGTTTTTTTTACCTGTTTTTTTCAAGTGTGCTCCGGTCTATCTCTTACGTGATGTAATGAATGGCGGTTTCGTATCTACAATCAATTCGGGCATTTATTCCCCGTGGAGAGTAAATTTGGAGCCTTAATTTTTAGAGAACACTTCTTATACAGTCAATTCGACAAATATTCAGAAAGTGGGAAAAGAAAATCTGCTCAGAGGCATAAACTGTTGGTGACAACTTTTTGAAATCTACGAAGAAATAGCATAAGCTCTCCAATGTATAAATAACTTGGCATTTTCATATGATGACAAAAAATCCTAATTGGAAGCAGTAAGAAGCTGAACTAAATAAGATTTGCCAAATTGCATGCCCGAAGTTAATAAATTGACGCTGCTTTAATGAATTTACACCGCATGACTTCCAGACATGGCAGTTAAAAGTTTTACATTGAAAAACAACTTGAACACAATTGTAAAATAATCATTACGTTTTCAAGAAAAAGCATGACTGAGCAAATTTTATAGTTGGAATGTTTTAAGATCAAGTGCTATGAGTCTTTGAGACAGCTTTAAACAGCGTTGTAAAATCTATTACGCAATGCAGCAATGAAAGTAATGAGCACTAGGAGCAGGCAGATTTTTTATTTCCGTTCCAAAGAGGGGAACTATGCTTGCTTATTGTAATAAATGATCATTTCCTTTCATCCGGGATGTCTAATTAGACCCAAAGTTAATTGAATTGTTTCAACCTGGTTATAATGAAGTAACTATACTTTATACCTAGTTAGTCGATTATTTGTCCGTTTTATAATAAAAAATATATCTTGAGCTCTTTCGTTGTCATTATAAACGCGATAGGGCAATCAGAAAGTTTTCCAGTCTGCAAACTTTTTGTTTACAGCGAGAGAGTAAATCAGTCAAAGTTCGCTTGACTTACGTACGCTATTATATTCTGTTTTTTGTCTTAAACGCAGTATTAAAAGTATATGAAACTATTCCCAGAAGTCATTTGTTTGCTTTGTGACATAGATACGAGTTTAGAACTTGCATGTACAAAAAATCTTTAGTGGATTTCTGACAAGTTTTTGTATTCGTCAACTAACTTTGTTGCTTTCAACATATTTGCTGGCGTGAGTAAACCAAACTTTGCATTTTATTTTCCATCATCTTTTGTTTTATGTACACATGTAATGTGTATTGTATTTCCAACTAACTTCCACCCCTGGAAATATTGAGTTAGACTTATTAAGTTTCCACAATAATACCGTTCCAATTAACTTTCACTAACGACTTTTTCCTTTGTCGTATTACGGTGTAGGTTCAGCTCTTTGCGTTTGCCTCAACACATTCTATGAATATAGACAATTATTTGCAACAGGAATATAACTTTACCATTTTGCTTCACTACCTATATAATTCAGGAAATTTAGAGTTCCGCACACCAGCTGAATCTGCTCCATCAAGTTCAAATTCGAAGGTGTAACAAACTCACAAAGTTGTATTTGTCGTATAACACCGGCTGTTATAATTTTTCAAAAACATACAGAGGATTCATAAAAGGTGGAGTAATAATTTATGCTTAAGGTAAACTAAAAAATCTACGATGGTGTAATTTTGACGGATTTTAAAATAGTGAAGGATGAATGCTTTTAAAAAATCATTCTTAGATTGCATGTCATGAAATAATTATGATTCTTATTCTTAATTTCAATGCATGCATAACCTCCAAATTTTGCTTCGGATTTTACAAGTGGATCAAACTGTCATAAACATTGAAATGAACAATAACTAATTACACATTGAAGACGTTAATTTTCTACAATTTCCCGGCAAACTTTCCAACTATCAAGCATTACATTTTGACGGTTTCAAAATTGGTTTCCATTTCATCAAACCAACTGCCAATAAGTTGCGCCTATAGCGTATCTGACCGCACTGGTGAACACTAGGAAATTCATTATGAAACTAATCACAGGACCCAGCATGAGCATCTTGTTTCTCAACTCACAGAACTTTTACTTGCATGACAAACTTTCTCTTCACGCTTTCAAATCATTTTTTTCAATAAACGAAAAAATGTTACTCTTTCCATTTATACGCAATAGGAAACACACAAAGATATTCCCCGTTTAAATCAAAGACTTTTTTATTGCATGTTTTATGTCACACACAGGCTCAAAAAAAGATCAATTTCATGAATTCAAAATTTTACTTCAACTCTCTTTGTTCCATGCTATAGTTAGTTCCCAAGTCTAACTTTTATCATGACATGGTCGACTCAAAGAGTAGCCTGTATCACTTCACAGTCTCGAGTTCATTGAACATATGGGCTACCCAATTTGCCAATACACTTTGCAAATATGTACATTTTTCATTTCCAGTGTCAACAGATGAGATCAACCCAGAGTTCAAACAAAAATTGCCAAACTAGCTACAACCAAATATGTTGTGCATTCAAGTTGATCATCTCAATCTCTCTGCAACAATATGCATGTTATTTACAAACCGCTTCGCCACATTAATAGCTAAACCATGTCTCTGCATATCCAATAATCCTGGCGGTTTCGAAACATCGAGGTATTTACAAAGGCTTGGTTACTAGCAAATATATTCTCGTGAATTGACAATTTTCAGTTTCCACGAGTTAGTAGCTAAACCGAGATTTTGTGTGCAATCATCATAATACAAGTGCAATACTAAAAGGTAAGTGGGTCAGCATTTATGCATATTCGGCATATTCTCTTTTCCTGTTCTGGTGCAACAAAAGACTGCTATATAGAGTATTTCAAAAACAGCAGTCTGCTATGGTTCTAGTTGTTATCATCCTCAGCTTGTCGTTTCTATTTTGACGACTGCCTTTTGTATAATAAGATGACTCTGTCGATAAATATTCACTTGGATTATGTCCCTCTCCACTGTAGCTGACAAAATCTCGGTCGGATTCTATTCCGTAGGTTCGGAGAAAGTTTGTTCCTGTGGTAAATTTTTTCCCCTGTTGTTTCTAAATACTTTGGTTGTATTTTGAATGCATCATTCAAATTGTAAAAAAAGATTTTATGTTCTGCCTGTGGTGTATGAAATTTTATCCCGTGGGACTAGAAAAATATAAAAATGCGAATGGATACGTTTGGTCTTTACATGTTCCTGGCTTTTGAGCAGTTTTTTCTATATGCTATGATGTAACCTTTGAGTTTGGCTTTTGCATAACACATGAGTTTTTGCAAGGATAGCAATAGATTTAGGGATTCGTCTGATCTTTAGCATTATGATGATTGCGATTGTCAAGTTGAATGAAAGTTATGCATGTGCTCGTTTTGCCCTAACTGGAGCTAGCTGGATATTTTTTTTCTGGCCACCAAATGGCTAGAGGCGTGCAAACAAACCAAAACCTTTGTCAATGCAATTTTCATGACTTGTATAAAATTTCAAAGGGTTGAATGAACAAACTTAACTGCATGCTTTATAATTCAGCTTTGCTAGAGACTCGAGTTTTTTGCATTCCGCATGCAATTACACACTCACGTTAAACTGTGCAGGTTTCCCTGTGTAGTTGCACAGTTCAATTATTTAATTCCGTAGACATTGTTGTCAAGTCGTCAACAAGAATATTGAAATGTTAGAATATGTTATTTCAAGTTTAATATGCTTCAAGCCAAATGATTGATCAATATTCGGGACGTTGTTGACGAGCAACCAAAGAATGCTGTGCTTCAAACATTCAAGTGGATCAAAATAATTGAACAAAGGCTGATGATATTGTTACATAACACAATATTAGTTAGTCATATAAATAAATTGCGTATAACGCCGTCTTGCTAATTGTAAACAATGTTCAGTTCTCAATTTTATGCTTCCTTTCAACCATACTAATACGCTTGCTAAGCATGAATCCAATAGCGTTCAACTAAACTGATGTAATAAGCACAAAAAAGACAGTTTCTATGAGTTTCTATTATGAAAGATATAGGGGTAAAAGTTTATTGCCAACAGAATTAGATTTCATTATAAATTTTAGACATAAAACAATTTCCAAATTTCAATCTAAGGAAACTTCTTACTCAAACAAATGAATTAGCTTGTACAGGAAATTATAATTAGCTAATATGATTTTGTTCCGTTTAGAAGAATCGAGGTATTAGTAAGACAGCCAATACTAGAGCCAAGACCGCCGTCACTTGGGAAGCGCCTGAATCATCCGATTCACCCGGTGTTGTTGCTATTAAATCATCTGATATGCAAGATCCAACACTTGGGGGATGATTTGGTAATTGTTGACAAGAGAATCCGGATTCACAGACAACAGATCTCACAGCTGGCGCATTTGGAACTGGATGGCTGTCGGTACCGACGCAAGGAGAATCGGCTTCAGCAACGCATCTATCGGTTTCCCATTTCAATTTCCAGACTAAGTCACCGTCCAAATAGTCAGATTCTTTGGAGGGGCATTCACATTTGTTGTCTGCCCCACAAATAAGTCCAGCTGCGTGGTCACAAAATTCGAGTTCGGAGCAACCTTCCCCATGTGATACACTTTGCGCACCGTTGAAAATGGCTACCACAATGGCCACTAATAAAATTGACCCTTTCATGTCTGAGTTGGATGATTTCAAATGTTATGAAACGTCTGATGTTGGCTACAGCTGAAGGATTTCTGAACGCTTCGAATATATTAAAATGTGCTGGAAATGTTGACTGCGTATGATTTGGGAATCAAAGACAAAGGTTTAAAGCATACGTGGATCCTGAGTTTGATATCAACTTTCCTATCTTATCTAACTGGCTAGCAATATGAGCTAATCAGCTAGCAATGTAAGTGAATTGACAATGTGGGCAACAGTGGGCAGTGGCAAATTGACCGCATTTTTTATCAGACATGAATGAAAATATATGCAGGTCCTTATTGCTTTGCTGTCAATAATATTGCATGGAGATAAATTATGTGCATGTAGTTTCCCAAAGGATGCTAACCATTAAAGCACGGCAATGGGTGGGTTTTAAAACCAAAGAGTGAACAATGATCAATTAGTTCACGTGAAGATGAAAAGCTTTTATTGATAATCAACCACCGACAGTTGTCTAATTATCATATAAAATGAAAGAGATAAAAAATCTTTGACGTTGACCACCATCACTATCAGTAAATTATTTTTTTATCATTATATTATAACTCATCCACTTTAAGATCCAATTCAATAGCTTCCAAATGATCCTGCATGTCCAAACCTTTCATTTCTGGTAACAGGAATGCCATAGTTGACGCAATGACGGCAACACTAGCGAATACAATGTTTGGAAAGTCCTGAGACACTGAAGTCTATATGCGACAAAATAGTTAATAATGTATAACCTTTGTAAAAGATGCACGACCCTATAAACATAAACTTACTGCTAGGTCTGCAACATATGGGGCCGTAATCGCGCCAAAACGTCCCATCAGAATGGCAATGGCTTGACAACTCGTACGAGATACGGTGGGATAAACTTCAGCTGCAACTAGGTATAAGACTGAGAAAGCTGCTGCTATGAAAAACTTGCCTATGCATGATAAAGCCGCACGAAAAATTTGCAAATCTACAAGAGTAGAATGTTATATAGAATTTTTGTACATGCTACCCATAGTAAAAAAAGTTATTGCAAATAAAAAATAAATTCTACCTGCGGGTGAAAGAGCTATAAATAATGCAGCTAGTCCTGTGAAAAAATATAGTAGAAATATTGTCGGTCGCCGGCCATAGCGGTTTAAGAATGGAATCGCAATAATGGCCGCCGGGATTTCTAGAGCACCCCTAATTTGAAAAGAAAAATCGCCAATAACATAAAGATTTTTAAATAGAAGATTCTAGAATCTAATTGTAGCCAGCCATACCCTATAGAAACGACCAAAAATGGATCAGACATGAGACTGGTTGTAGAGAAAGCAAAGCCATAGTAGACAAATGATACAGCTAAGAAAAGGACCCAAAGAGCAATAGTTTTCTTGCAATTCTTTTTCGTGCTCATCAAAGCTTTGAAATTTTGCAGTAGCGAATTGAATACAGAATGAGTATGAGATGAGGATGCATTGTTTTGGACCAAATTGAGATAATTAGCAATTTCTTTTTCATTTGAACACTCCTCTACAATCTCCATGAGTTTAGCTCGGTCAGGTTTGGGAAATCGGTTAACACGAGCGATTTTTTCTAAAGCTTGTATGGCTTGTTCCACATGTCCATTTGAGGCGAGCCAACGAGGCGATTCTGGAAGTATACTGCAATATTTGATAAAAAGATAAACTTTGTTTGCAATGGTTGCATCCAATAATTCAAGATTAGATTACGTGTCATTGTCATGTGTAGAAAGACAAGGTTAAAATCGCCCATTGTGCACGGGTGCACACTAATATAAATATTTTGCATGCATGCATAGCTTTTGTCCAGACTTTGGCACTGGAACCCGCTGTTTGAGACACTGAGTAGATACTATTTATACTTGCTTATTGAAAATCATATTCCAGTTTCAATAGCTTTGATTAATGATGTTGGAATATTTGGTTACCAACACCTGCAGCACTAATTTGTATCGCATATGTTTTCAAGAACAATACGTTTCAAAAATAAACTTATGCACATTCTCATTTCATATCTAGTAACAACTTACCAAAAATAGACGAGTAGGAAACAAGATGTGAGCGCAAAGGCTAACTGAAGTGTTGGCCAATCTCGAATGTAGTATGCGTACAGCGGCATAATTGCAAAACCCAAACCAAAGTACATGCCACTCACGAGAGTAAGTGTAGCTCTGTTTTTGATATCCAGGTGCTCTACCACTGTACATGAAAACGGATAAAAATGAAAGTATACACTGTGGAAACATTGTAAATCTAACTAATACATAAACTACGTAGTACGTAATTAATAGCAGTTAATTAACTTTGTGGGAAAAGATTTCACGAGATACCATAGTTTGCCCTAGTTGAGATTAGACAGTTTGTGGTGGAAAAGTCAAGCTATTTAAATAACTAACTAAACTAACTAACTTAGTCCTATTGTAAATACTTTTCCCAACACGACTGAAAAACTTTCTAGTACTAAATAATATTTGTTACAAACTCGAATTTACATGGCATGCATCCATGCATGCCTGAATGGACAAAAACATTGTACTAACTAACTATACAGTTGGTTTCATACCCATGATGTGACCACTTTGAAAACTGCCAGACACACCGAAAGAGATGTAAAATCTGAGCAGCACAAAGACTAGATAGCTTTGAGCAAAAGATGCTGCCAGACCGCCAGTTATAATGATCACCAATGATGTCAACATAGTATTCCTTCGTCCTAGAACCCTGTCATGTGGTAAAATATTAATTGTTACACTCAAGTGATTTTGACTCGCGTGGAACCTTGCTTGGGCTAGAATGTTCCATCATCCTAATAAAAAGCATTATTAGTTTCTTATCCTACCGACCATAGTTCGTTAGTTAGTTGGTTACGAGCCCTAGGAAACTACTGCTAAGCATGCAGTATTCAATCAATATTTTCATCTAGTGTTCCTAAGTAAAATGCCGGAATTGGGAAATTATGTTCAGTCTCATACTTGATCTCAAATCTCATAGTAAACAGTGATATTGTTGGAAGAACTATTTGACATTGATTTTTGACATTGATTTTTGACATTGATGATAGCAAACTTGCCCTCAAATCAATTGGGATTATGTAATGAAAGCCTGGGAAGGATATTTATAAGAGTACAAACCTGTCGGATAAAGCGCCAAAACAAATAGTGCCAATTAAGCCTCCAGCCATGTAGGTAGATTGTATCGAAGCCGCAAGATATCTTCGACCGCAAACTAAATTGAACTGGAAACAATTCATGAGTTTCAATATTGTCTAAAGTTTTGACACTTTTGTTTCCACCAAATGTGAGTCTTGGAATCTATAGAACTAACTTTGGACAATAATAAACAACAATAATCGTCGTATAACTGTCAGGAACAAATATGTTCGTTGCTAGTGAAGCCAATAGCAATCTTTTGTGTACTACGCAGATATCTGTAGCTACTAGTAGAATCCAAATTCATCTAGATTTTAGTAGGCTGCAAACAAGCAGCAGACTAGCAATTACAATGCAATGTTGTTCCCTTAGGGAAATCTCAATATTTAGTAGTGAAATCCTGAAAATCACTCAATTTCTGGGGTTTTCACTTGTTATATGACTTTGACATTCAATTCCCTATGGAAATATGGCACTTGATCATTAATGCTGCTTTTGACGTTGATTTTACATATTATTCCATTGCATACCATTAGTTAGTAAATTGGTCAGGTGATTTTTTTACCTTTAGATATTTTTAGCCCAACACAGGGCTTATTAAGATTATTTAAGTTGAGTTAACGTACTAGGTTGAAGGTTAAATACCTGGGTCACAACGGTGGATAAGTAAATGCTTTGATCAAAGTCCCAAGTTTTACACCGGACCACGGGAATGACGTCTTGTATAGAATTGCCAGCTTCAGCAGACTGAGATTTTTGGTGAACCAAACGACTCATTTCCTCAAAAGTTACATCCGTCCTCTGCTGTGCAAGTTGTGTAAAGTTGAGAGCATAATGATGGCATTGATCATATTTCCCTCTGATCCAGAACAAAACCACGTCATTATATTTCAAAAACAGAGCTCAGTTTGTTTGTACGACATGGAGATTCAAGATCAAAGGCTACAGTTGGCCTTGACTTGGGATTTCATATTTTGAGATGTTTATGACATTTAAAATGGCTTTAGACTTGGTGAGACTCACTGTTTAATGTGAGCTCAATTTGTGTGCTAGAAATGACCTATTTCATTTCACCTTCACCTGTGTTATAGTGACTTTGGAGAATAGGCTCCAAAATATATTTGGTATGGCGAGAATATTTTTAGAAAGGGTTACATTAATAAGGGATTACTGAGTTTCACTAGAATTTTGATTAAAATAAGTGAAAGCAAAGGAAATATCAAGGTTATTAGATTTTTTTCACATTTTTCTTACACGATACCAAAGTTAGAATGTATAGCGAAATTGCGTTTTTGTAATTTGAAAAACCCTAAGAGCAATTGTTAGCCCTAATGGATTGATTGATGGGAAAACTTCAATATCCTATAAAGCCTGACAGAATAGTTACATAACTTACGCATCATACGGTATAGATAAGTTTTTTATTTGCTCCGTTGTGAAATTAAATCCGTCTAATTCATCAATGTGACACCAGTGGTCAGGTACGGCCCCCAAAAAAATGTAGCCCATATGATTCCATGTTAAAACAGATAGCTAATTTAACAATGTTTCGTAATTAGTTGCATTTTAAAATGTTTATAGTGCAGAAACTGGAAAGAATGCAAAATTTTACCTGTAGAGACACTGCAATGATAACATACCATTGGAATCGTCCATGCCCACCTACTAAAGTGAAAGCCCGTTCAAAACCTTCTTTTGCATGCGGTTCTGAATTTGAAACACTCATTTTCACTGAATTCTTTTCTTATAGCAAAAAGTAAAAAAAAAAAACACTTTCATAGGATATGTCAAAACCGAGCGAAGTTAAATTTAGTCCAGTTTTTGATCATGGTCCAGCAGCACAATCATGCTAAGAAAATTGAACTCCAAACAAAACACAACAGCAAACTTTTGTGAATTTTTTTCCCCGTCTAGCTCTGCTGTATGATTGATTCACAAAAGATTATCAAGATGACTGCAAACGATTGGCTGTACAACTTAAGCAGACCACAGGAATTAATAGATGTCCATTTTACTTAAGATTTCTTTACTGTGCCAATTAACGAGCCACAGCAATTGGTCTACTCCAGGCTTAAAAGAGACATTGAGAAAATTGAAAAGGAAATAAAAAAGATGACTTAATAACTTGTTAATCTTGTTTACAATTCGTGAGCATGCCGTAAATTTGTGTTTAAAATGTCCGGATTTTTATGTTTCAACACATTTTTTAGCAATCTCAGGTTTAAAATTTATGATTTTGTATTCTTTGACATCCATACGTGAATTAACAAGGCAAAATATGTGCTGCTCGCACATTTTCATCATACTAATAAACCAAAATTAATTTTGTAGCTTGCGTACTAAACCCTGAAATCGCAAACTACCGGAAACTCGGATTGCCTGAGTCTGTTTGTTTACACAATGCAAGGCTGTGCTATAACTACAGCTATATTTTCCTTAAAATAGAAGCCCGAGCCATAATTTAACATAGATGTAAAGCAGACGATTCTAAAAAAATTATCGAACACCAAAAGCCAACGCTTCAACACCTCTCGAATAACATGCAGTATTTAAATGCTTCATTTAAAAAACATGTCTCAACACTCATTGCTTTTAAAAATGATCTGAACCAGACATAGTGTAATCTTAATTACTTGAGCTCCTGAAAAGGTCAAAAGTTTGCATCTCACGCACAAACCTATTCTAATACCTTTCGCTCCCAGCTATAGCATATTGCGCATCATGCATACATATTGCAAACACTTTTAACAAATCAGTGTTGAATGAAAGGAACTGACCCCATAAAAGTTATAGGTTCTAAAAATCCATTTGAATTTTTCAACAATTTATCCTTTATTCACATGTTTGGAGTAAAACTATAGCTGAATACAAAATGTGGCTGCATAATAATATCATGGAAATGAACCAAAAAGAAAAGCATTTGGTATTCACATGCATATACTTGCGGGATTGAGTCCTACACGCAAAACCTATCAACTAACAACATATTGGATCCAAAAGCTGAAGAGGGACTAAAATATACAGTTGAAAGGATAAATCTTTCAAAAAGTTGCTAAGAAGAGTCAAGTTTTTTTTTTGTACCCAATCAAATAACATCTTTCCAACTTGTTTTCCCATTTGCTCTCTCTTTCTGAACCGCATGCTCCAGTTGATGAGTGTTTTCGTGAAGATCCATATTCATTGTTTCTGGGAGCAAAAGAGCGCTGATGCAACAAATCAGGGAAAGTACTCCTAAAAAGATTTCCGGAGAGCCCTGGGCAACAAAACGAGGATGATGAATTCATGCCTATCTCACTAAATTAGAACGTTTTATGCGCGTGGTTTAGAATGAAGCGGATTTTGAAACCACCGCGTATTTTAATAGACTATTTAACTTAATGCGGAATTTAGTGCGTAAATATTGACGGAAGGGAAGTAAATCATTTCAAATCTATTGAAGAATCAATAGCTGTAGTGACCGACTGATGCTCTGTTTAACATGTTATTAATTGTAAAGTTTTTTTTTAGCTTTATAATACTTTGTTGAAATGAGAAAACAGTTTTAAACGGTAGATTAAAAACAAAAGTTACGAAATAAAAACGAATGATAACTGATAACGAAACGACTAATTTGCTATCTAATGCAGCTTGGGCAAACTACAAAAGCAAAGGCCAGCTAAAAATGCATCACATGGAAAACTAAATAGTGAAAATATAATGCACTATATACAACACGCAAATTGGCAAATTACTTACAAGTTGCAAAAAATAATACATAATAACTATAAAACTGATCAATTCAATAAAAAACTTATTTGAAATTCGACATTGAGTTACGAAACTGTGAATATACATGCATCACTGTTTTGTTGATAATTTTTCAGCTCTTTTCCTAAGAAACATGAGCAGACCAATTAACTATAGTTATTTTCACCCTTGAGCAATTCTCTGACTCTGAATTATTTTTATAATTTAATTGGAAATTAGTCTCTGCTAATAATTTTTTTTGTACAAATAGAATATTTATATTTTTTCCATGCAAGCATCTTAAAAACATATGGAGGTTCCCTATACAAGTCAAAGTTTATTTACTTACCATCCAACCCACCAGGTGTGGAGCAATAATGAAACCAAGTCGACCGATGATGGTAGCACATGCAAATCCTGTTGCCCGAATTTCCGTAGGATATAGTTCACATGCAAGTAGTGAAAGGATAGCAAGGGCACAGGAAATGAACATGGTTACAGCCACAGAAAAAAGAATTCGCAGAAATTCAAGGCCTGCGAAAATCATTAAAGTTAAAAACAATATCTCCATTATTCAGTCCCAGTCCACAATTTAAATCTTTTTTTTGCATGAAGAGAGCTCTAATTTTCTATAGGACGGTGGATAAGGTGAGTAAGTATGTCAAGGAGCTTTGGAAAACATACATTATATGTGCGATGCACAACATATGATGAAAAGGTTATTAAATCTAGAAAAACATGGAACTATAGCTGGCTGAGCTGGGAAATAATATTATGATGATATAAATGAGACGGAAACAGTATGCCCTACACACGGAGCAGTAATCACGATTATGACTTGTTTATGTACACATCTTGGGATGAGAGATGTAAAGAAAATATCTAGCATTCCATCATTGTGGTATATATAAAGTAAATATGGTTTCATAAGTAGAGCTCTCATCTAGCTGAAATAAACATGCAAAATCTTTTTACTAACTTGATGACGTTGCAGCCGAAATAGCAAAGGCACATATGCCCGTAAGAAGAAAAATTGAGGAGCTCACTGGTCGTCGACCTAATTTCGACACAAAAGGAATCACAAACATGTAGCCTGGAGTTTCCATCAGAGCGCTGCAGCAAAAAAAAAACTAGACATTTTTTTGTTCTTCAAAATGCTTAGTTATTCATTCATGTTTGGCATTTGGGAATTCATTTTGGATCCAACAGGTATGATTAATTTGAACACAACATACAAATATTGTCGATAAATGCGTAAATCAAGTATAACACAGGAATAGTGAAAAAAACAGTTACACGCCAATGGCAAAGTGTACATTTCTAGACCTAAATGTCAAGTGTGGGCATGCCAAACCATTAATTCATTGTAATTCTCAATGAATACTTGTACAAGTGTACAGCAAACATTAGCAAAGATCCTATTATCTAGGGAAAGTACCTGAGGAAAACGCGTAGAAAAGGATCAGCAGGTAAATTTGCAAACAATGGACCACCGCAGTACACAATAGATGCCAAAAAAAAGAGAATCCAGAGTACAACAGATCTGCTCCTGATTTCCGTACTGCGGATCACAAGTCCTTTGTAAGTGTCCAACAGAATGAGCAACTTGGATTTCAAAAATCCCCATATGGTCTTGGGACTATTTGTGAGCGTCTGCCCATCATGTTCAGTCACACCAGGGGGTGGCAGATCACCTAGGTTTTTCTCAAATGTGGTCAACAAGGTACCACCTCAGTTAGGCAAAACAAAAAACGGCAAACACATTAACGGCAAACCAATTAACGGCAAAAATAAATTCGGCAAAAACCGAAAACGGCAAAAATTAAAAACGGCAAAAACAAAAAATGGCAAAAACAAAATACGGCAAAGTCAATATAGGCAAAAGCAAAAATGTCAAAAGATTTTTATGGGCAAAAGCCTATAAAGGGCAAAAGAAAAGTAAAGAATAATAGTGTGTGTAGTAATAGTGTACGACAGAAAAATAATGTACAGGAAAGCTATCCTGATTAAATCTAATTTGTAAGTGTGTTCAAATAAGAAAAAATGCTAAGAAAAAAATTAATAAGAGGCAAATGAAAAACATGAAAAACATAAAAATTGAACAATTGAAAACTAAAGAGATCTCAAAAATCACTACCAAGAATGTTTAAATGTACGCTAATGTGAAATAACACAAAATTTTCAAAATTTTCTATTTTTTAATAAAAATTTATAAATATTTTTGATTTTTTAAATATTTCGTAATCATCAGAGGATCTCAGTATTGCGATCAAGAGAAATCTCAGTAATGGTAATTTACATATGAAGACTTTTTTGGTTATAATAGACACAGGGCACTTGTTTCAATTTGTTTTTCATTTTGCCCTGTTTTACCTTTAGCCTATATTTGGTTTGCCGATTTTTCGTTTGCCATTCTTTGTTTTTGACGTTTTTTGTTTTTGCCGTTTTTTGGTTTTGCCATTTTTTCTTTTGCCCATATTGATTTTTGCCGTTTTTGGCTTTGCCGTTCAGTGTTTTGCCCTTATTTTATTTGCCTTTTAAATGGGGAGTCGGTCAACAAATACTATTCTATATACCTTGAGTCACACTACCGATTTCTTGATTCTCTTTTGATTGCTCACTGTGCAGAGTGTTTAGTCTGGCGAGTAAATCTTCATTTGTCACGGACTCATTCGTCATCCCACTCAAATTGTTTGTTCTCATCATAGACTGCAATGTTTCCACCGCCTGGTCTAGTTTTCCATGCAGTGTGAGCCATCTGGGAGAATGCGGCAGCCTCCTGGGCTACCAAGAATTTTTTAATCCTTTTATATGCAAGTTACACAAGTATAGTGCATATTTGAATGGAACCCTTTTCAATTATGAAAAGTGAGTATAAGCAATAAGCGTGCAGAAATACTAATTTATTTAAAAAATTCAGCTATAGTTTTCAATGGTGTAGAATGCAAGATTTGTAATTAATACTTTATGAAATATATCCGTTTGGAGAGTTAGAAATCCGCATGTACTAGTATTCCAAAGCAATCTCATTATGGATAAAATGTACGGCCACTGGTCCAAATATACCATTCTCACTCGACCGGCTTAAAATACATTTGTGTTAAGAGAACGTGTTCTTGTGTATGGGGCTTTTAATAATGCATAATAAAAGGAAAGGTTCAGTTTTCTTTAAAAATTCATTGACGGCGCTCTAATAGAGATTGCGTAGGGATGAAAAGAGCAAACGAAACCGGATATTTTAGCTATATGCTGTATTTAAAACCCTGCATTGTCTGCCCATGATAAATCTACTTGGAGTTTAAAAAAGTCTAGAAAAAAGCACCTTAGTGTAATCTCTTGCAATACATTATTTTCTCGTTCCGTTAAATTTTGGCTGTATGTACATAATACTATAGATCACAAGATATCTTTTTTAATGAAACTAAGGGGAAATCGGCTTTAATTGTCTTTAAAGTGTGGAGAGCAAAAACATGATAATTCAATGCAATCAACTGACCAATAGTAGGAGACCAGGGAGATTGAAATGACTCCAAAGGCCACTTGGAGCATTCTCCACCGTCTGATGAGAAATGCAAGACCCGCAAGACTCATGCATCCAAAAGCCAACGGAAGTTTCAAACCCAATGTGTAGAATGCACGATAACTATTCTCATTTGTTTCCGCCACTGCATACCAATGGGAACGAAAAATGTATATTTACCATTGCATGAATATTGTACGCTTTCACGAATGTCACCACATAAAACTGTCAAGAGCCAAGAAAAAAATGGAGTACATTTTAGATAGATACTGATGATATTGATGCAAATGGAAAATAATATAAAAAAACATGGTTGAGTAAGTTGTATGCACGAGCAATGTAATTCCCATATGTGCTGTACCCACTCAATGAATATTAATAGCTTTTCTTTAAGGGCCATTTGTTGTGGAGAATCAGGAGAATCTTATTGTTACAAATTGGTATAGATAATAAGGAACCAAGTTGTCATATTTTTCAGGCTTACCCAGAACGAACCCATTCACGTAACAACCAGACACGCCTAGGCCCACTAAAATATGGCACATGATGAAAAAAGTGAAAGATTGGGCTACGGCTGATAAAAGTCCTCCCATCACCATCAGACCACATGACAATAAAAGTGTATTTCGGCGTCCTAAGAATCTGCAGGGGAAAATGTGGCATCATTAATTCACTCAAATTGATGACAACTGTATGGATTCTAGCAAGGCAATATAAGAACGGCTTCCTAAATAACAACTAACCAGTATACTATGTATGGGTTACAGTTCAAAATTTTTAGAAAGAATAAAAAGTAGAAATTTTTTGTCACCGTTGAAAGCAAACTCTATTAGGATTTTCATGTCAATAGCTAAAGCTTCATTATAAATAAAATTATCATCGTAAATCTGCTGGTTGAGTGAGTGAATTGAATATCTATGATTTAACATAAGGAAACTCGGTTTGTATAATATACATGTATCATGCATTAGTTAACAAGAAAGAGAATGCTGACAAATGTTATAGCATTTGACTTTAACGAATTTATTTTCTCACTTGACTATTATTCTACAGGATTCTTTAGGAGTGCAAAGATGGGACTATGGAGAATATGAAAGTTTGTGAACAAGTCTCAGGTTCTTAACTACACACTTGAGAAAGGCATTTCAAGATGAATTAATGATCAAGGAATCCAATCCATCTGTGTATACACTGTTGTGGTTAACTGGCATAATATTTAACGTCTTGGCATCGATACTATGTTTTGAATGCGATTGTTGAAATTTATAATAGAAAAGCTGTCGGCTTCTACTGTAGATTAGCTAATTTGAATAATATAAGTTGTACTCTATATGTCAAATCGTTTGATTCGGATAGTCAAGTTTTCTTAACTTTTTATTGAATTTCACTAAAACAAGTAAAAAACTATAGCCATACATGGAAAACAAAATCAAAATAAATTAGCAGCTTAGTAAGTATATGATATAAAGCAAAAAACTCAATTAGTTTCAGCATTACCTATCCGAAAGTGGTCCGAGAAAAGCAAATCCCAAAATTTCTGCAGCCACGAAAATGTATCTGAGTAAAACGGCTAAACTTCTACGAGAGCAAACTAAGTCGAACTGTAAGCAATATTTGAAACAATGAAGCATGATAGTGACATGATAACTAATGAAACTGAACATTGGAAAAACAAAACCAAAAACTTTACATCAGTGGCAACTGTCGCATTGTAAATGGATCGATCATAGTCCCATTTCTGACACTTCCTGCTGGTCAAATTGAAAAACTCTATTTTGTTGTACGCTTCTTCAAAACTGCCAGAAGACAATACTAGACTCGCATAGTTGACATAATTGTAGTGACATGGATCCCATTTGGTTAGCATTGAGTGGTTCGCAGAAAGTTCGTCATCTTCTTCCCTGCAAGTGTTAAAGATCAAAATGCCGAAAAGTTTTCAAAAGTCTTCTCCCCCAGCAAAAATTTTGAGCTACTTTGGGATTTTAACATTTAAAACTTTTCCATTCTCCCATTCATATCCTGTATAATCCATTGTAGCAACAGCAAGTGAATCCAATTAAAAATTAAACTCTGGTAGATCATTGCAATTTGGAAAATAAACTTTCCTACGACCTATCATACACACTTCAAGATGATTACTTATTACTTGCAGTCTAGCGCGTAAAAGCTATAGCAAATCAATGTAGCAGATAATTCTTGTCTTCCACATAACTTCTCAACAAATCCAATCAATACGAAGAGACGGAGTAAATTATGAAAAATGGTCCAATCGTTGTCATAATTTGTCGATCCCATTCCCCATTGATAGCTATTTGACCAATGACTGAACCATTATATGAATTTGTTTAAGCATATATAGGCCAAGGTCATGGTATATAGAAGCTATTAGCTAACTAACTAACTAACTACATCATTCATCACAGCATAAAGTCACAAGATAGGAGACACTAATATTTATTTGACTTACACAGGTATTCTGGGAATAGATATTAATTTTATTTGCTCTTGTGTCCATCCAGTGGATTCTAAATCTTGAATGAAACACCAATGGTCGGGCACGGTGCCAATGAACACTTGGGCTTCATGATGCCACGTGCTGATCACCAACTAAACACAGACATAGGATAAATGCCATATTGCTCGAGAGGAATGCAACTACGGGATTAATGTGGGGCTATGGGTAATTGTAATTGCAGTGGAAGGAAACTTTTGTAATTGGATTAAGCTAACATGAATAGCATTTCTGTAAGCGTGTGAATTAAGTGAGAATTGACGAAAGAACTGTAGTTTACGTAATTTTTCAAAACCTCTTGTATTTTTCATCGAAACAGAAATAATTGGATAGTCAAGCATGAGAGTTTTGTAAAAAAAAGTCACCTCCAGGGCCACACCGAATAGAAGCATCCATTGGAATGGGCCATGGCCACCCACTAGCTTGAAAATAGACTGGAAGTTGTCATCATCATCATGTTGACTATTGGTCCCCTTTTGTTCTTGTTGTCTCATCACAAATTTTCTCTAATGAGCAAAATCAATTGCACGCTCGCTCACTAATAAAGTGCAGCACAAGAATTGGGTATTCCCTTCAGTTGTATCACATAATTTTGGGTAATCACAAATGCCAGAGGAATATGAGGGTGGTGCAAACTATAGGGAAACAATGCGAGTCTTGTGTTTTCATTATTGTTTTCTGCTCCTCGTGTATGAATTGTCAAAGGAATACTAATTATTATCTTCATAGCTCATCCTTGTGTCCTCATTCTAGCTTTTGGATCCATGCATGGTTTTATAGATGTGTACACGTCTATTGTTTTAATAGTAAAGCGCAGTCACATTTTGTTTCATTATAGTGGTTTCATTTGACATGGCAAAAAATTTAGTGAAAATAGCACGACTGTATATGAGATTTTGTGAAATTTTGAGTTAGAGTTTTGTCCGAAATTGGGTTTGTATTGATGGAATATGGTTAGTGAGTGCAAAACTGATTTATTCCCAGGATTTTAAAATATAAGGATTTAAGAAAAGAGTTTATTGAAGTTTTAACGGATTGTTTCCTAAAACTGTCATGTAGTTAGTTAGTGGGATATAGACATTCGTAGCAGCAGTATATTTTTATGTGGACGAGCGGCAGGGGCAAATGATGAAACTTTTATAGGACTCAATACTCAATACGCAGAGCGAGACAGAGTCATTTATATTTATCTATGTGCGTACTTGGGAAGACAATGGGAATAATTGATCTCAATGAATTTGGCCTCTTTTTTTTACTGCCACGTTCGCTGGTTGAGAAAAGTGTCAAGAGTTTCTCAACTGGAGTCAATTTTTTGTGACATTCGTTTATTCCCACCACGTGTGACTTTGGCATTAATAATTTGATTGTGAGATAACGTGAGGAACGGAATTGTATTTTGGGAACGGAATGTTTAAAACGCATGTATTTGTAATATTTGGCATGGAAAAACTTAATGTATTTTTCATTGAATCAGCCGGTCATATGCTATTGAGAAACTCGTAATTCAAGGAAATAAAATTTAAATGTAGTTTCGCTGGATACCAACACATTGATACCCAAAAAAATGGTAGTAAAATGTACTAAATTTTTTCATGGGTTTTTAAGGCAGTTTAATTACATCTTACCCATGCTGACTGACTGAGAGACTTATGCGGTGCGCATATTTTTATATAGACATTGAAATGACATCGACGAAAACTGGAATGGATTTCTATTGCAATGATATATTAAGTAAATGGTTGTGCTCAGTCTGATAAAACTAAAAAATACGCTAATTCATTAAAATTAAATAAAAACAAACTCTTTTTACCTTGTAATCAACTCAAAGTATTAAAAGCTGAAAATGTTCAAACCCACAGCATTATATAGACCAAGATGGCACCATGAAGCTTGTCAAATTCAAATTTACTTCTAATGTGTGATAGCTGTTCACAGCTGTAAGAACTATAACTCATCATTTGACATTCATGATGAAAACGGAGACAACTTGGCATTCAACTAAAAACTCAAAGACATATGGGAAAAATCTTGTTACAGCTATGAAATTACGGAAATGTTTCTTTTTGTACTCTTGTTAAAAATTCTGGAAATTTCCTCTTCATTCAATCTGGTTCTGGCAGTTCAACTGGCCTTGTACATTTCAAATATCAAATTATATCCTATGGTGTGTCCATATGACGAGTTTACTATAGAAATCTCAAAGTCTACATCATTTTTTTTGTCCGCATTTCTCTCAAGACCGTTTTTTTCGGCCCCCGGTATATTATTGGCACGTGCAAAAATGCGGGGTTGTTACAGACTGAAGATATATTGGGAGTTGAACACCCACCTATTCACGCTTGTTCCCAAAAGATTTCCAACTGATAATAATAAAATCATTGGTTTGTTATGTTGAGATCATCAGCTAAATTTAACAGGGGCATCTTTTAAGTGGTGCTATAGTGGGCGTACGTGTAGAGATATAGACACATTTCTTTCTCCACTAAAATATAACGAGATGCGGGAGGGTTTTTTTCTTTTGCAGTAGTTAGGTACAAGGTCTTCACTTATTTGGACTTTTGGCGTATTTGAAGGATTAAGATCTTTACATCACGCTGCATCCACATCCACTTACATAGAAAACATTGGCCAAACCCTGATTGCATACGGGAAGACTTAAACCAATCAACAAACCAACATTTACGGATTCGAAATCTTTCAAATGACAATAATTCTGGTGTTATGAACGTGTCTACCTTGCATCTGTGTTTGTTCTAATAAATCTATAAAAATATGTTTGTTTTTGTAAAATTTGAGTAAACAACCCAAGAGTTTTGGTAATTAAGTAGCGGAATATGGCAGTAGAGAACTTTAATGATGGTTTTTTAGACATGGCAAGTTTGACGTGGATCTACTGCAGATTTAAACCTGATGAGAGCAGTTTTCCATGCATTCTGCATTATGTAGAGCTACAAATCTTTTATGAGGGTTTCCAGATTCCCGAATCCCTTCTATTCTGAGCTAACTAACTGAATATGACTGTGGAGTGGAGTTATAGCTAGTTAGTCAGAATTACCGTTGATAATATAGATGCAAATGTTGCTTTGAACTAGAGTTATATCTGTAGTACCTTGTAATGCCCAATGGCACCGAAGTGTGAAAAAAGTAAGGTTTTCCGTAAAAACTCTGTGCGTGGATGTATGCATGTATAAGCTTATCTATATGGATGAGAAGACAACTTGTGAAAGATATTTATAATATGTCATGAGAAATGTGTTTGAGAATAGGAATTAGGCTATCGGCCAAAAATTATATATAGATATTGCAGCTTATTTTGCGATCCCATCGCATTCGTGAACTTCAAGTTCTTTGGAATTCATCTCGATCAGTTGTCGTCTCACTTTCTCTTTTTGTTTGTTTGAGTTGGTTACCTGTAGAACCCGTTTGTTTCTTTATCTATCGGTGCGGAAAGGAAAATCAGTGAGGCAAGATGAGTTTAAGAAATGAGGCAAAGAAAACACTGTTGGAAGTGCTCAAAAAAGAGGGGATGCCACCAATTATTGATAAAACTTATCAATCCATTTGGGATGCTTTCGCCAAAACTCAACCTTCCGTTTTATCTGCTGAAGGTATGTTATCTATAGTTTATGAAGTAAACTGCTAAAAGAAACCTTTTGATTAATTTTTAATCATGATAGTAGTGGTCACTTACTATTTTTTAATTCTGCCATGACTCCGTCATGTTTCCTAACGGCTGTTACTTAGCAACCATTTTAAGTATTCACGGGTTGCTAAGTTACACGCTAATTTCATTGCTGTTAAAGTGCTCTCTTAATATCTATTAATGTCAGTTAAAATCAAGAAGGTTTTAGAAAATTCTTGCTTGTTAGAACGAAAATGTATAGCAAAGCCGCTAGTTGACGAACGGATTGTTTAAAAAATGTGTATGCTAATGCTGGTAGATATATTACATGCGACTTTGTTTTAATTTTTTTTTTTCTGCAGCCAGCTCCACAGGCCAACTAGTAGATTCAGACATTTGGGGCAATTTACAAAGATGCCTTGAGAAATTTGGTGTGGACACCAAGATGGCAACAAAAACAGTAAATTCCTTGAAAAAGAAATTCGGCGAGTCTCCATCTTTGGTTGACATCAAAGCCATGATGTCATAAAAACCGAGATTTCACCAAATCTAGTGATAGTTAGTTAATTAATTAGTTAGTTATCTAATTATGATTTCGTATTATTATTGCCATAATTTGAAATTGATTGTTATTTTGTTGTTGTCCCGACTGATTTTGAGTTGAATTCGAGAGACATTACTAGTCTGCTTTATTATTCTTATTACTACTGTTATGCTAAGCCCTTGTTTAAGTTTTATATACAGAACTGATCCTTGAAATTGGAACACTACAGAAGCCTCCACGGAGAACTGCCACAAGTGCACATATTTCGTTCTAGGTAGTCACCAAATACGCAATACGTGCTACACTCTAGTTAAATTAGTTAGTAGAAATTAGAAATTCTAGTCCAAATAAATGAAAGTTGTTAAAATTGGAACCAGTCATTAGTCTGATACGAAAAATTTGAAACTTGGATGAACTATTGCATAGAAATTATTTGTAATCTGAGTATGCCATGTAAAGCTTGCAAGTCTGTAGGGCCCAATTATCCTCATTTTATGATTGCTATATACAACTTTAAGTTAACTATGATTTCAACAATAAAAGTGAATGAGTACTTATATATGTATGTATAACATGTTTTATCATCGTTTCTCAGAACTCGAGCTCATCAGACTTAAATTTAATTTGAAATTCAAGTCATTAGTTCACAATTATTGATTTTTTCATCCAATTTCACTTAATTCCTTGTTGACATAATTTCCCTTACGAAATTCATGGACTACATAGGACGGATTTTTTTGCCAGTTTAATGAGCTGGTAACTTAATAGCATATAATTGAGGAGATGTCTTGTTTTGTTCAATGTTCAAGTCAATTTACTATATATATCATGCCTTTTTGGTACCGCTTCATTGGAAACTATGCTGTAAAATGTTTGATGCAATGCCAAGTGTAGTCGTCTTTGATTTTGGCTTTATAATTTTGTATAGCTTGACAAAAAAGACCAGCCTCACATAAGAATACTTTAATTTTCGTACAACTGAACTGAACGTTAAATTATGAGATTACAAACTACAAAGTAGATTCTTATCAATTGTTTCGATTTCATCTGAACACAACTTTGGTATCAGTGGAAAACTATTTCCTCAGAATACTTTTGTGTGGCGTTCAAGTAATCGCAAGATTGTTTTTTAGCGAATATAAACAAAAAAAAACCTCCTACACTTTACTGTCAACATGATAAAATTAAAGTTGAGAGTTAGTTGAATTTGTATTTGCGAAACGAATTTTTACGGTGGAACTATAGACAACGGTTAGAAGCAGTATCTTCTGGTTAGTAGTGCTGGAAGATGGATCCCATGCACGGAGCATTTTATTTGCGTTTGACTGTTGACACATCTTATCTAGCCCCTAAGGTTTACTTTCTTATGAAATATACATTTTCATTAACGATTTTGTAAACAACTGGAAATGCATTAATTATTTATCTAATGCATC
>Ga0210040_10001178_pt1 | contig 40407 bp, 20 predicted proteins | sample CryGeyCG12114_NA_FD_185462 | JGI IMG/M metagenome (GOLD analysis project Ga0210040, IMG submission 185462) | Groundwater microbial communities from aquifer - Crystal Geyser CG19_WC_8/21/14_NA (SPAdes) (version 2) | ecosystem: Environmental > Aquatic > Deep subsurface > Groundwater | place: USA... | reverse complement strand
TTTTACTTGTTATAGCAGTTCAAACTTTAAAACCAACAACAAGTAGTACAGCATAAATAATATTTGCATAAATAACATATGGACAATCTAAATATGTAATTTATGCATGCAATGAAAACAAATACAACAATAATGGGTACAACGATAAAAGTGGCAATAATGTGAGTCAGCAATGATAAAAGCGCAACCATATGAGTTCGCAACGAAATGAGTGCCTCGAAATGAGAACAACGGTATGAGCGCAACGATCATTATGTCACCCAAAAGTATACGCTAGTTAAATTGTTTTCCTGTTGTAATATCTGTGTGCTGTGTATTTTTTGGACATGAAAGTTTGAAGAATGTTTGTGCAATATTAATAATAACTATGAATGGTCTTGCCGAGTCATATTATAACTGTAGGGCAATTTTTTTTGGTTTTTTCAATGCTAAAATTCATGTCTTTTCATTTATGGAAGTGTAGCATGGAATCATTAGCTAAATTATGTATTAAATGTGACGGGCTGACCGTTAGTAATTGGTGTACCGAAACTAAATTCCACATGGCCTTAAGAATTATTTTTGACGCCTACAAAAGTTTAGTTAGTTTTGATAAATCTAGTGAGCTGATGAAAATACTACTGTTAAAGTGTGAGAAAGAAATGAGAATGTAATTAGTAACTTTTTCGAGGTAATCGTTTAGAAAATACATACTGATTGTGTGCTAGTGAAAAACATTGAAAGTCAGTCGGTGATAATGATATAAACTTGAGGATAACCAGTCACTGTGGAACTAACGAATCACATCGTATTGTTGGTGTAAACCTCGCAATTTATGTAGAACGCTGATTCTACATATTAGATGAAATCATGAATATGATATAATCTTTTATTTGGCTTTGTGTACCTGTCTTACACTTCATCTGATATATTTTAGTCTGTGTGTTTGAAAACGAGCCTAGTATTATGTCTATAATTAATAACCCCCCGTAATATTGAAACTAACATTAGATTGTTTAGGTACAGATCAAAAATACTTTGAAATGTTGTAAGTAAGAAATGAGTGACTATAGTAATTAGCTTCTGAAAATTTAGGTCGAAAGGATAGATAGATGCACTCTTCCTCTAAAACCTTTATATTTTTTCAAATAATAAGTTGCCATTCGTGTAATTATATACGTATTGACTTTTATTTGTTAATTAGACTTTTAGTTTATCTTCAGTGATAGTGATATAGTTAGTTTGATAATCTGATAACAACTTCATCATGCTTTTGAGCATCGGTAAAATCAAAGTTTGACTCATTATGGTGCCATTTATGTACATAAAGAATTCATAATGTCAGTATATAATTTACCATTCTTACTGTGTTATGTCTCTGTTATCATCATATATTTTCAGCTTAATGTGCAAAATTGGAGGATTTTGGGTTTGTGTAAGCTTTACTTCTAATTCTTCATTTCGAGTTACTAAAATTTATGATCATCGTTATCATTATGTATTAGTTTTTTAACAGTAATACGTAGCTTATAGTTAACAGCTAGATAGTATAAATGAGTAACTTGTTAAGTCATTTATAGTAACAATGAAAAAATACACTCTAAATCAAAGATTAATAAAACCTGATGATTGAGACTATATTTAATGTAATGGATGAAAAATGGACTTCATTAAAAATTACATGCATATAGATGGGGAGCTCATGTTTTACAAATACCAATACTGAGATCATATAGTTCATTTAAACTAACGCCCTTAAAGTAAATTCATGCTTGCACTTTAATAAGAATTTTGCGGACATAAAATAGTTGAAACTAACTACTGCGGACACGTAAGGATAGAGCTATTATTGTCCATTAGTCTATGTGTCAATTTAATTAGCCTTTTTCTTGGCCCTACAACAATGAACTATTGTAACACACAATGCGCTTCTTTGTTATTCTGGCTCGGAGACTTCGATTTTACTGAATAGCTCTAATAAAGAGGCAGCTGCAGTGAGTGAGAACTGGAGATTATTTTGGAAACTTTAAATTTTCATCATTACTTTGCATACTTTAAAACTTTTATGTAACTTACCAGGGTATGTGATTACTACTGTCACGCAACACTTAATTTTAGAAGCGTAAAATTTTAAATTGCTGGGGATATTAGATAGGATGCATACCTATTCGCTACTGTAGTTTTATAAATAATCATCCGATATGTATTGCTCTTTTCAATTGATAACCAGCCATTATTGGGCGCATTATAAATCTGTGAATGCTTATCAATCCAAAAAATATTATACGTCCATTTCAACGTAATTCCACTTCACTCCTGCCTATACATTTATGCATTAATATGTAGTTAGTGCAGTTGCAGTCCATGCATTTTAAATACATTTTTTACCAAAATTCTATAAAATTCCAAATTTATTATATTGTATCTATGAATATTTCTTTATTTACACAGAACTAAAAGTCCAGAACGAAACGAACTATGTGGGAGCGATGTTGAGTTATTCCTCCATGTTAGGCTTTTACGCTTCATAAGTTAACATGCATTTCATAGGGAGGTATGCAAGAATATAGGTTCATGCCGTAACCGAGATGGCATAACTTCAAATAATAGACTGCCACGTAGATAATTCCATAGAAATATTATATGGCAGCCATAATGTCTACCGTCAGCTTCAGCACATTAACTAGTATAGTTACTTTGCTTGTAGTCAATTACATAGTTTCTATTAGTGCTCAACACTCAATAGTTCAGGCACCGCAGAAGTGATAAAAATTCATTTGTTTTACTTCAAATAAGTTTTAATGTCTTCACATTCTCCTCAAGCAAATAAAAAATAATGTATGTATTTAAGATATGTAATGTCTGAGCAGCATTTGCCGATAGTGGAACTGAACTTCTTTTTATAATCCGATGTGTGATGATTTCCAGATAATTTTCCTGAACGACAACGGCAGTATTTTTCGTGTTCATCCTCATATTATCATAGATTTAAGTGTGACGGCGTTTGCGGCGTTAAAAATCTGAAAAATATAAGCCTGCCAACATTCACTCCACAAAGAGACTTACTTTACAGATAAATAATACTTCTATGTCCATGTAAAGAGGAACTGAAGCTGCCTATAGTGCCTATGTAGAAGTCATGATAAATGAGACAATGTTATATGCTTAAATTTTTTATGGAATGGCTCCACGTACTTTCTGGATTTAGACTAGAAAACGCAGGACGAACTAACTATTTAAGGTCGTTATCATCGCATAGCTATTGCATTTATGAATTTAACCTATGGAAAAATGCCGCATGATGCGGTTAATTTCATAGACAAATGAGATTTTGCCATTTGTGATAGCAGTAGCCACAAACAACTGTACAAGAGGAATATGGAAGCACATTTTAACTTATAGGCGGAGAGAAGATATAATACATGGATTGAATTTTGTTACATTTTAGCTGGAAATATTCGTGTACATTTTAGAATCCACTGCCGTGCACGTAGATTTCAATTCTCATCAAGATCTAATGATCATAATCAGTCGGACGCTTCTCATTCCAACCAACTTTCATTGCAAAATAAACTATACATGCTTGTAAATCCTGTGAAAATGTCTGACATCATTCGGGTTTCATTTGATTACGGGAGGATTGAAGCGTAGAGACTCTTTTTAACCATGATTTCTAACTTGAAAAGTTGGCCTTATTTTGAAAAAAAACATTGTCATATCATAATTGCAAATCACACTACATTCTCATGAAGATTTACTTCATTCTTAGACAGATACATATGAATACAGAAAAGTATGTATATGTAAAATACAAACTACAGTGTTTTCAGCTCGTGTGTTTGTGTATGAATTTACATTTAGCTTCAACAATGCAATGTGAGTATATATCCTGCTTTATTGTTTGCATTATACACACATTTGTGTACACGGTACAGTATACAGCAGAAGCAAAATCCGCCTCAACACATTTGTATTGCGCCGTGTGATGTACTGATTGGCTAACGATTTTCTATGAAAGGCATTAAAACAAGTTTCAACCCTTCACGCATACCACAATAACTAGCACAGACAGATTTGCAGTCGACTGTGTGCAGTACACAACACAAGTAAATTGTGGAGTGGATTGTGGATGAAGCAGAAGAATTTAAAACTGTTTTTATCAAATTGTCGTCAATACACCAAAACAAACCTTCGATCTACTGTCTTGTCTCTGTGTACAGACATTTCATCATTTAACAAACTTGCATTAGAAAACACGGTTAGTATTCCACTTTGGATCTTGCCTATATTCGATATCCCGTCCTGTCTTCATATTATTCCGAACACTTTTTCTATTTAGTTCATAACTAAATAACTAACCATAACTATAACTATAGGCAAACCACACTACTTACTAACTGGCTATTATTACATACCACTATCAATAGCGTTGTTTTGCAAGTGTCAATCTACCATTATTTAAGTAGGTGAATTTATATACAACTACAGCTTATGAAAGAGATTCACTCAGCAGCCATTTATTTATCGCGTTTTGTTTGCGCTCAGTCAGGAATAACTGTTGGTTCTGGCGTTGGGTAATAATACTTAGATTAGGGATTTGGTTTTTTTTTTTGGTGTGTGGAAATCTTGTAGAATTCTTGAAAACTTGTTTTCGATCATCCCGTAAGTCATTCATCTGTGATTCATCCTAATTGAGTTTGGTACGTCCATACCATTTTTTTAAATTTTCAAGATGTTTTTGAATACCAACTTTCCGAGTTGGATCAAATTATCTAGTGTATTAGTGTGTAAATTAATTTGCTGGATAAATCCTGGATTTGAGTGTGTTTGGGGTGGTTTATACGATATCACAGCTGTTAGAACGTCAACGGTTTTCTAGGTTATTTAAACTCTAATAAGGGAAAGTATAAGTTAGTTTAAAAAAATATTTATTGGCAATTGCAACGTGTTTTTGAATTTTCAGTAAAAATTGGATTTTAAAGAATACGGTCTTATAGTTTTGTGAGTCGTCAGGGCAACAACATAACACCATTTCTTGGTGATACTATCTACCGCAATCTCCCTGAGATCTAAAGCGATCGTTGAATTAAAGTTTAATCAGCTTAGCTGATTCAGCTAAAACTTCATTTATTACAACTATTAAGTAGCTTAAGCCACATATCGACTCAAGTTGCTCGCGTTTTTCGATTTGAATCTACAATAATCGTATATAGTGTTCGGCTTGTTTTAACTGTATGATATTTAAGGATAGAAGAAATAAGAAATCGAATTCAGTTAATAGAAAAGTTAAATAAAAAACTAAAAAGAAGCAAATATTGACAGGCTTAAACCATGGACGGAGGCGATGCAGGAAATTTTGACCCTTGTGAATGTATTTTCACCCCAGAAATGGCTGCTACCAGACGACTTATGAATGCGGTTAGTATTTTATTATTTTAATGAACTCTATATAAGTAATCCCAAATCTCAATTGTATGAAACATGTGCAATCCAGTGCAATCCATGGTTTTTCGCCTCCAAGTCTTCTTCGTCATAATCAAAAGTTTCTGAATTCTTTAGATACGTCGACAAGAAGAGCAAGACTACTGTACCGAAACAAACTGCTACGATGATTGTAAGTAAAGTCTGTTTGTTTTACATTGTCCATCAAACAAAATCATGGTGTATTTTTGTGTAAACAAAACGATTTTTTGTCTTTAGTGGTTCGGGGGGAAAATGGGGAAGCTAACACTGCCATGTTTTTCATTGGCTTTTGGTTCTTGATCGCAATGGTGCTATTTTTTCTGAGACCACGTACTACTGTTCCAACCGACAAAAGGGATAATGGCGCAGTACGTACCATTAAATTTACATATGAAACGATTAATTCGTTTAGTCGTGCAAATAATACTTGACATTCTTTCTGATAATAGGGTCCAGCCTTTGACCCCCCAGCACCCCCATCAGCCACCTAGGTAGTGATGAGCTGGATACTACCTATAATCTATCAGTTGTTTCGAAATTGATCAGCAATCATTCTCTCTCTGAATATTGATAACGGATATAATACAGAGCATTGCCTGCTACAGACATGTAATATTAATACCCTGCAAGTAATGCAAGCATATACTAAATTACAATCATTATAAATTATTTTAACACTAAATTCGACCAGTGGAAGCATGGGGAAATTAAAAGCCATCGCTACTTTCAACAAAATGTAACAGCATTGCATGATGAAAAAATCCAATTATTCTATGTCTATGCTAAAAACTTTCCACTTTGTCGTTTGTAATTTTTCTAATCCTGCTTTGATAACGTTATAAACCATGCTTGTATTGTTCTGTTCTAATGTTTTGCGATTACGGAGTTACCAACTGTAAAAGCATTGCAATTAAAACTAGCAATTAAAGTATAATGCATTCACTCCACTGCAATTCATTGTCTTTCCTATGTTATAAAACAACTATCAAATCCAGGCAGTGAGGCAGTTGGTACTTAGTAATTTTTCAATCAGACATCAAAACTATTGTTCAGTTCTTACTGAGTACAATTTCTATGTGCTTAAATTCGTTATATGATGTAGATGTCAAAATTTCTTGCGTAGTACACATGATTCGTGAATCAAAGCCTGATTAGTTAGTAACCATAGTAGTATTGGTTTTAGACTTATAATATACAGCATCCTAATCAAAGTAGATCTTTATTTAGTTTTCGTTTGTTATATTTTTCACCTGAAGTGAAACCATCTTGACCTAATTACTAGTATAACTTTCTTGTAGGTTTTCGAATATGTCATAAACAGAAATGCAATAGATGCTCTGTATTCTACAGTTCGGATTTCTTTTGTTTGACTAGCTCCGGATTTTAAAATGAATGTAATTGTTATTATTTGTTGATTTGGCAGTCTAAATCTGGGACTTACTCAAATTTTTGTCAACTGTGAAATTTTGTAGGCCTACAAGAAAATTGTACATATTCAATTATGAATGAAATGAGGTATAACAGATAATCTAGAAGTATACATTTAACCTTTTATAATATTTCACTTTTAGTGAGAATTCCGCAATCCCGTCGTTAACGTTTAGCGCAATATCGAGTATAAAGTTTCATTCGTTTAATTTACCTTAGCGCGCACTTTGTGTTGTACCATGTACGAATGGATATAATTTCGCAAAATAATATCTATCTTTCGTAATTTCACCGAGCCTGGAGATGCTCATACTTGACTTCATGATAGCAGTGGTACTTTTGTTTTCATTGCTGTCAATTATTTTTGCATGTTGAAAAGTGAGAAGTGCCTGGTCGGTTAGAATATTTGTATATTTTGATTTTCCAATTCATGAAAAGAAGCTGCCCTTTCGTTGTGTATAATCTTGTCAATCGTTTTGATCTGGACATTATATATCAATATCAATCGAAACCAACTGTCGTTTATTTTGTATAGTTTGCATGCATCCTACCTGTGTCCTGCACTACTATGTAAATATTATTGCAAACAAAATTGGTATTATTCTCCTTCAAGTCCTATTACTACCATCGGGAACCCAATTTGCTGTCAAAGTTTCTTCAGGTCACATATATATTTTGTAATAAGCACAAGACTATTAAAAACAGGATGATTGTTGCCTAGTAATAGTATTGAATTGGAAATTCTTTACCGTGTCAAAGTCAACATGTAGTGTAAAATCAGTCTTGAGATGAATTATATTTCTGCTCCAAAGCTGTGTTATTAAATAAACGAGTTTTGTATGAGCTGGTTTGATTTTTTGGATTGATTTTTCATTCCTTCCTTTTCCAAAAACAGAATTATTTTCTCAGTTAATTCAGTCTCTAGCTCCAGTTACATTCGGCATACAAAACCTATTTACAGTGCAATGCAATGACCTGTGGACCTGTCTTATACCTGATTCCTGATGCCTCCTGTCTATACCTGATACAAAATGCAGATATCCGCATAATCTATGGACTATGGATAAGCTCTATACTATCCAATTAATTAAAGAAATCCCATTTAAGTTTCAACAATAGTTTTAGAGGAAGTTGAATGACTTAGGAAGCATCATTTGTGTATTTTCATTAAAATATACCAGCTATGCATTAGTGGTGACCGGCAAAGCCTGCAATCAAGCTATTCCAATGCACAAACAAGAGCGGCAGTCGCTCATAAAGAAAATCCTTGGAGGCGAATTTAATAGACTACTAAACTTTAAAAATTGTTTAAATTTCATTCATTTGAGTATTACTTAAGAAAACACTTTTAAATTAAATGAAAATTAAAAGTTTGAACGTGAGTGATTTGTTGCTCAACAACTATTGAAGGCTACTGGGCACTCAAATTCCTAATGGAAAAGGTGTGATACCAAACATAACATAATAGTCATCGAGATGTAAACTTTTACTTAAGGTCGCCCAAAACCCGAAAATATGATGACCATACAAGTTGTTAGCAAGTTAGCGGAAAAATTTATTCGCACCGTGTTTTAAATCCAAGTATTTTTATTCATTCTCCAGGAATTGTAACCTATTCGGATTCACTAGGATCTTGTTTTAGTTTGGAATTTCTCATTCGGAATCAGCTGTGCCACAATGGAGAAAAGTCCGAAAAGAGTTACTCGAAAACTGGTATGGGATTTTATTTTTATCAAATAATATTTATCATATGTCTGCTTCATGACTTTAAAAAAATTAGCAAAGAATCCAGAAATCCACGGTGGTCATCTCAGGCATTTGAAAAAGTTGAATGGTAATAGTGTGTGTTTAATGTCATTTGATGTTTAAAAATTTATAGCGAGATCGAAAAGAAAGAAAGTTTTATACTGATGATTGGGCACTTGGTGAAGCTGATGATGAAATTGAGGGTCCTCAAAGCTTCGATTTGGATGAAAAATTGCGCAGTGAAAAATTTGAGAAAAAGCTTGTCCGAGAGATGAGAGGAAATGGTAAAAATGCAGATATTTTTCTTTCTTCAAATGTAGTTAATAGTGTAGTCATATTCTGGTGTTTCTTGTGATTGTGTAGATTTCAACTTGGCATACATTCAGCAATACGGTTTCACTGAACCACTTGTGTTTCATGAAAAAACTGGACTTGGTTTACGGATCCCCGGTTCCAATTTTAATGTTGGAGATGTTAAGACCTGCGTCGGTAAATATTTTAAGGCATTAGTTATGTATCATTGATTTTAAGTCACACAGGGGTAACAATTAATATAAAATGCGTTCCATAGGATCTAAAAGGTTATTAGACGTCATGGACGTGAGGACCCAAAAGAATGTCGAGATGAACATGAAACAGTGGCAGGAATATTATGAAAAAGAAGAGAAAGATAGATTGCTCAATGTCATCAGTTTAGAGTTTTCACACACAAAGTTGGAAAATTACGTTGAATCTCCAACTGTAGTTCGTCAAATGGACTGGGTTGACCGTGTATGGCCAAGGCATTTAAAAAATATGCAGACCGAGTCAACGAATGTAGGTTTTTAAACTAAAACAACTTGAAATTGCAGCTAATTGTAATATTTAATTTAAGCTGTATTTTTTATTCAAACGAATTCTTATTTTATAAAGGTTATGGATGAGATGATGTATCCTAAAGTTCAAAAGTACTGCCTAATGAGTGTAGGAGGATGTTACACTGACTTCCACGTTGACTTTGGGGGGACATCTGTTTGGTATCACATTTTGAAGGGGGCAAAGGTAAGATTGCAGTTATATTCAATTCATGTTTTTAGTCAACTTCGCCAAATAAACATCAAGTTATCTTTGTTCAAAAAAATTACTTTAGGTTTTTTGGCTGATCCCACCTACGGACAAAAATCTGGAATCTTATCAAACATGGGTACTCTCTGGGAAGCAAGGAGACACATTTTTTGGGGACAATGTGGACGATTGCAGTAGAGTTTATCTCAAGGCTGGTGACACTTTCTTCATTCCCTCTGGTTGGATTCATGCAGTTTACACACCGAAAGATTCAGTTGTATTCGGAGGGAATTTCTTACACAGTTTTGGTATCGAAAAGCAGCTGAAAATCGCAAGCGTTGAAGAACAAACCAAAGTACTTTTTTCCCTACACACTTATTTTATTTATGTTAGTTACAGTTGTGCATTCTAACCATTTGTAACTTTTATTTCAGGTTCCTCAGAAGTTTAGGTATCCATTTTTTACTGAAATGTTGTGGTACACACTGGAGCGTTATGTTCACTGTCTTGTCGGACAAAGTTTTATTCGAATTCCCAGTGATGACGACGATGATGAACATTCCGAATGGAAACCGATGCCTTGCAAAAAGCTAGTTGAAGACGTATGTCACCATCACTGTAGATATATTAGGGGTATTTACGAACGCCTGGGTAACGCGATAACTCGGTATGTTGGTAACTTTTTGCTATATATTTAGATGGAGAAAAGTTATTGGAATACCGTAATACCTCGTTACACCGGTACATTTGAGTACCCCTATTTATAGTTATTAGATACTTGTAAGAAACAATTTCCATCTGTTATGGTCAATTTTTAGGATGTAGCTTTGACTCCACAAGAGCTCCTTGGATTGAAAGCGATAGTCCTTTATTTGCACCAGCTTCCAATTCAACGAAAAAATGTTCCCGCATTAATTTATGACCCAGTAGCCTTATTAAGGGCAATAAGGCAAATAGTGGAAACTCATCGATACGATAACCCTGTGAAGGCAGTTACAGGGCGACCCATTTTGGTTTGGCCTGGGGAGAGAGCGGAGGTATGTTTTCAAAGGATTTGTTTGCCGATGATTTTAGTGTGAAACATTTACTTACAATTTTTTAAATGTAAAACCAACGTAGGACGTAGGAAAAGTAAGTCCAAAAGTGAAGCAAAAAAGGGTCAAACAATTAACCCTCGAGTCAGAATTGCAATCGTGTAGTCCTGGATCGTCTGCGGACGAGGCTAGCAAAAAACGTGTTCGCTGTGGAGCTTGTCAATCTTGTGCTAACACAGAGGATTGTAACCAATGTTACATATGCTTTGAAAAGCTGCGAACGATGGACGGATGTAAACGAGATGGGGTTAGAAGAAAAACGTGTTTGATGCGTGAATGCCTGAAGCCGATATTGCCTCTTACTGCCTCTTGTTCGGAATGTGGTCTCGATGGATGGGGGGATATTCCAGGGCCATCAATTCTTTCCACCAAATGCAGGGATGCATCCTCAAACCTTATGGAATGTACTATATGTTTACAAATTGTTCACCCTTTGTGCATTGGCTCAAAAGTATCCCCTAAGACAGCTGGTATAATCAATGAGGATCTTCCAAACAGTTGGGAATGCCCCATCTGCATGGAAAAGATAAAGCCTGTGAGACAACCCAAACGACAAAAGTCTAATGATGAACGTAAAAATTCCTTGGAAAACAACGCTGGTTCTGTTGGAATTAATGGTCATGGATCACTCCCTTCCACGGATCTCAATGATAAGTCTGATCAGAATGGCTCTGTTAAGAAAACAACTTTTCTGAGCGTCTCAAACGACAAGCCTGATTTCATTGGAGTAACTATCAAACAAGAAAAGCCAGAAATTGAGGATTCAAAAAAACAGGTTCGGTTCATTAAAAATAACAGTAAAATAAAATACGATGATATGATCTTGAGTTTGTAACTATAGCCATATTATTGATGTCATTGACTATTTGCCATTCTATACGATTTCCATGTTGCAGCCTAGGGAGGAGGAAAAAGGAAGCAGTAAGAAAAACTATGCTTCTGGACGGCGTAAATCTAGTGATGATCTGGGCTCCGCAAAACCACTTTCCAATAAAGCTAACAGCAAAGGTGTGAAACGAAGTTTGTCATCCTCTTCTGATGGGCCTAAATCGGAGAAAATACTCCGTCGTGCATCTTTTGAGTCGAATGGAGTAAGTGGGGAAAAGAAAAAACAACGGCCTTTGAAAACAGAGCCGCCTGCAGCTGGCATGAGTAATGGGACTGCGGTGAAATTGGAACCGGAGGTGGCATCCGAGGATGAACACAGTGACGTGCAAGATGACGACAGTAGCAAAGGAAGTCTTTTGGTCAAGTCCTCATTTCGGTGAGTGTAATATTCTTTTCCAAGAAATAGTATTTTGGTTGATTTAAACCACTAAACTTTACCTTTCTTCTATCATGTAATTTCCTTTTGATTACAGGACGGATCTTGGTAATCGTATAATGAACAACAGCGAAAAAGTACTGAAAAAACCCACGTTCGTTGTAAGACCATCTTCTCTGGAAGTATGTCATGAAGAAGATGCCAAGAAATCGCCGACGAAAAAGAAGTCTAGTTTAAGTTCTTTGCTCAAGGATCCTATTATTTGGGTTCCCGTTTTCCGCCTACTGGACATTAAGGCTCGTGCACGCATTTTATCGGTATGCAAGGATTGGAATCGTATTGCAATCAGTTCCCAACTCTGGTCGACCATCGATCTCACGCATAAGTAAGTTAATCAAAATCCTGTATCCTTATTTTAAATTGGTATTTGCGAGTTACGTGCTGTCCAAAATCCAAATTGAACCAAAAGATCGAAAAATGCGACTTCGTTAAGTGAAATTCCGTGTTTATTAGTACTTTACAAAGCCCCGCTCCTATTATCTAATACATGTAGTATCTATGTAGCCACTTATAATAATAATGGTTTTATTGCAGACAGAATATTTGTCCATAGATGTACATACAAAGTCATAAAAAAAATGTTTTTACATAAAAAATTACAAATTAGTAAGATTGAGAAAATCAGCTATTATGTGTTGTGTGGTGACTACTTCTATGGTAGCTAATAATTCTGTTGAATTTCTGTGTCAGTGGCACGCCCACTAAGCAGATTTTTTGCGTGAAACGAATAGAGGTGAAGATTCGAGCTGATTTGAAAATCTGAACCCCTTCTGAACATCATAGGTGTTATAGAGAGTAGTTCATCTGCATTAAAAAAATGGCTACAAGAATTTAAGATGGAAGTGAGCCTTCTAGTGTTATATAGTAGTCTACTTCTATGGTGTTTTATGTTTATCTTTTGTTTTCTTAGGACCATCACACCAGAAATCTTAAAAGGAGTTGTCCGTCGTCAACCAGCTACGTTGATTTTGAATTGGACTAAACTTTCTAAACAGCAGTTGATATGGATGATTAGTAGGCTTCCACAGCTAAAAGAAATATCCCTGGAAGGCAATCCTTGGAGTACAGCCAGTGCTTTGAAAACTTGCTTTTGCCCTGCTCTCTCCACACTAAATCTAGGATACGTGGATCACTTATCGGATGCTGCGCTTCGAGAAATTTTAGCTCCTCCAATCGACTCTCGTCCTGGTCTCACTGATTCCAAGTCGAGGCTTAGGTTCTTAAAATGTTTGAGCGTCGCCGGAGCCCCTTTGTCGGATGTCTCACTTCGGTAATTGAATAAATGTTAAACTATTTTAATGACAACATTGCAACGCCAAGCAAAAGCACCAAGACCGTTTTAAACTTTGCTATTGATTGTTTCACATCACAGATATATAACCCAACACGCAGGCAGCATATCCAATCTGGATTTAAGCTGTTGTCCTAGAATTACAGATGCTGGGATCGCACAACTTGGTGCACCGGACTCTCCTAGTTTAGAGAACTTGACTCATCTATGCATAGCAGGCTGTCCTCAACTAACCAACATTAGTTTGGATCATTTACGTCGGTGCAAGAATTTGAAATACTTAGATATTCAAAATATTCCTCAGATCAGCATGTCTGGTCTGAGCAAGTTCTTGGGCCATGTACATAATAAAGTCCGAGTAAAAAGCAGCCATGTGACTTCTCAGATAGAATACAATGTGAACTCATCTGTAATCCCATCATCCTCTACAAACTTGCCCCACTCCATGAATTCTAATCTTATGTCCAGTGTTGGTAAGTCTTCCGCTTTGAGCAATAGCGTCGTGGTCAGTTTGATGCCTTGATCAAAGGGGAAAGGGACACACCAGGTGTGTGCTCCGCTCGGCAACTTTCTTCACAATAACAACAAGCTCAGTAACTGATTTTCCTGAATTTCAGTCCTTTTAGTTAGTTAATTGGTTTACTTTCGATGGGCGATGCAGGATGACACTGGATATACTATTGAGTTGACTGATTTTTCTATCGTTTCCAATTTCGAAAGTCGAATAATGATCAACGTATCTTACAATGAAAATATTCGTCTTCATCCGGTTCTTTCCTGTTTTGCATGTGTCGTATTTTTTATTCTAATTTTATTGGTATGGTAGTTTATGTTTACTGTTTATATGTTTGAATAACGACAGTACCTTTGTTAGTGGATGTTATCATTGATGTTTGCTCTAGATATAATGTATTCGAGACTTTTTATTTTATAATATACAACATAATTGAAAGTATGTTTGTTCTGTTACTCTTGATAAATAAATTAGCAATTAATATGTAGAAAGAATGTTTCAGCACCCCTCCCAAGGGCTGTAGAATGGATGATAGTTATTAGACTCTAGTTTTTGTACACTGTTACATTTCTGGACTATACTGCTGTATATGGCGTTTTAGCCTCATAGCCAAATATTCAAGCAACATAATTAGGAAATAGTTGCCATTTTACACACACTGCAGTGCAAAGTAATTAAAGCTTGAACATTGCTATTGTATTGTGTAGAATTTGCACACAGTAGCTATGGTAATAGCTGGAATGTGAAACACAAAACTTGTTTTCCTCTTTTACAATTATTAGCTGTATGTATGTACATATGTATATTTACATTTTATGAGTGTCGTGTTGACTACATGGTGACATTAGGATGAGTGTTAGTGTGTAACTAACTTCACTAAATTACCTATGTACCATGAAGAGATGTGGCTTACCTCAATCGACATCTTAATGTACATATATATATTGGAAGCTGATGTGCCATATCTGATGAAGCAATTAATGATTCTGGAAAGCAATGATTTTTCCATTTTGTGCACTTTGCCCTTATTTCCATGCTATGGCTTGATGCTGGCAAAGTGCACTCGTAGCACGGCTTGGAAACCTAACTAGTGTTCATGGTTACAGAAGACTAATATTGTAGAAGAATGGAGTATCTCCTTTGAATTGCACATAGAAATTGAGCTCGATTGTTTACATATGCTAACTAACTAAATCTAAAAGATGAGAACCGGTCTGTGGAATAAATGAGTTGTACTGAATATCTGAATGTAGCGAGTAGTTTGATGAAGTAATTTTACCAAAGCGTCATAATTAAGAACTTTACAAGGTTCTAGGAAATGATTCGCATAACAATATTTTTCAAAATCTAAACTGAACACATTTTTTTAGTTGCTCTTGCTCGTAATTTAGGTACGCAGTAAGTGTAGTTAATTACAGTTGCTAGATATTATTTCTGAAATTGACTTTTAGTAATGCGTTTACAGCATAATCATGACTGGCTGAAATATCTCTTTCATGCGCGAGTTATGACTGACGAGTGGAGCAATGAGCAATTGTGATTTTGCCTTGCTATAAAGCACAAATTGAGCATAATTCCATTTCAATACGATTTCTTTACAATAATAGTCGTCAACGAATACTTAAAATGTTTTATACGAAAATATGCAACGTTGGACGTGCCACACATGCAGTCAACATAATAGCTAAATACATCCTCAGGATATTTTATTTTTCTCCGTCATACTAAACTATGGAGAATTTTCGCACTGTCACAGCCTCCAAGTTCGAAGTCCATGCATATGCTAATATGCTATATAATTCTTAGAAAATTTCCCTATATAAATAAATCACCCCTTCATTACTTGATGTGTGTTAATATCCTTCCCATATGTTTTCCTCATTGTCAAATGCAAATGCATGCCAACAAATGGATTCGTCTTCATTGGGTAAGACCGAACTCCAGCTTATCCCAAGTGATATCAACATTCTAGTATACATGAAAAGTAACACTACACATAGAAGATTGGAAAATTGAAACCTTTGCCTAGCTATTAGTCTGGTTGTCAATCCATTATACTTAAAAACGCATGTCACGATTATTTTCGTGTCTGTTCATAAATTGTATCAGATGAGTGAAATTCTGGGAACAGTGCGAGTATGTTGAATAACTTTAATTTGTGAGATCTGTCTGGAATGCAAAAATGCAGAATGATAAAAACTATTTGTATTCCAAAATGAAAATTCTCACTAACTAAAGTCTGCTTTTTAACTTCATGTAGTTAGTTAGAAGCGTTCACCTTTTGCAGCCTATTTTCAGACAACAATCAAGCGAGCACCTTGCGATCGTATACCTTACTCCGCACCAAATCCATTTCCTAATCCTTACAAAATAAAAGAATCGTTGCCCTTCGTTGACCTGCTACGAATAAACATAGCGTCTCCAAAAGTTGACAAAACCAATTAGAACCGCTTTTTTTTCATTTTTATACTCCCATGTATTTTTAAGTTTATTGCACATAAGCTGCAAGTCACCATATTGAATTTGTACACAGTTATGAGAATAAAAACATCTATCTGTTCTTATTCATTTAAATACTATACAACGGCATTCATTTTTAGTGTTTGTGCATCGATTTTATGCACCATGTAATGAACAGAAAAAAATTGAGTGCTACAAGAGTATCAGTCGTCATTATCGACTTAATTAGTAACAATACTAATTTGAAAATGAGTAGGCCACATTTATTATTTACCCTTTGTTTTACCCGTGCCATATAGATTAGTCAGTATAAGTATCTGTAAATGAGCTCCACCCTCATATCACTAAACAAATAGAAAAAAATGACCGGAAACCCTGCTTTATACTCCTCACATGCATTAAACTCATTAGAGGTTAGACACAAAACAACTCCTGCAAAGGCGTCTCAAGAAATGTCACATTAAAGTTTCCCAGTAAAGTCAATCCAAACAGCCTTTAGCACAGAACGTCCACGTCAACGTCATGCATTCCTGCATGCACAAATGCAATCATACGAATCATTGGCATTTACAGATCACCTACATATATCCATACATTGACTATAGGTAGACAAACAAACAAACTAATCACAACCAACAAAATGGCACACGACAAACTGACTTACTGGTGGACAATCATAATAATAACAAGCAAAACTACTTACTCTAGGTTAATTATTGGCTGATACACACAGTGGACATTCAGATAGTTAGTTTATGCATACGCAACGCACTGTGCATCATTCAGTACACACCATAGAAATAGATATACTATATACACACCAAACAGAGAATCCATTCACTGGGACAACAAATCAGTGCAACTTTAGGTGTGCTTCATGCAGCAAGTGTATTCATGCATCCTTTTCTGTATACTACTTTATTTACAGGTTTGCGTCATATAATGCACCTGAGAGTGTGAACTTACTCACATTAGTTACTGATTAATTGAGTACATGAACACCTCGTAAAAAAATTTAGCCCAGTGTTTGCTACTTCGTTGGGACGGACTGATTAAGACAGCTCCTGGAAATCAAGTCAACAGTTTGCCGAGTTTGTGTTCCAATTTTACTTTATAGTAACTTCAAATAGGGTTTAAATCACAACCGTGTGCTGTGTGTGAGTGCATTGCGTACCTAACTGACACAGGTGTCGACAATTGTGGCATTGACGACTATTTCACTGAATGCAAAGCATTAGCATTCCGTAGTATATTCAAGTTCATGTTTTTACCATTTTGTTTGACTTCAATGTCAGATGCCAATTCAAGAACAGTATAGTGTCAGTGTCATAAGTTAAGTTGTTTAATAGTACTGCAGTAAAATAGTGGAGCAGAGTAAATCATATTCGGGTGAATTTTTTCCACATTCACTTGTGAATGTGCTATTGAATTGAAAGCGTGGTTTCGTGGTTTTCAGGTGATACGGAAACTTGAAAAGTGAGACATTTAAGAATCAGGAAGACAAGATGGCCTGTGGATTGTACGAGAAATGGCCGATTCTGCGGAACTGGAGGTTCTTTGTTCTCATATTTACTCCAATCCTACTCCTGCCATTAATATTTTTGGAGAAGGGAGATGCAGCCAATGTAAGTTTTGTATATTGCTTTTGTTTGGTTTTGTAAAAAAAACCTCATTCATCAAATAGTTTCGACTTTTAGTTGGTTTTATAGCATAGGAAGGGAGGAGTATGCAATGAACCTTGCTGCTTTCCAGTTTTTATGGCATTCTCACATCATTAGTGCATTTCACCATGTGCATTCATTCAGTATGAGCGAATAATGACAAAGTGTTGGCAAACCAACACGTTTTTGCAAAAAAAAACTCCAGGTTATCATTTATGCAATACTATTTTCCATTTAAATTCATTCTTGCATAGCGTGCAATATAGGGAAACTTGGTATGCATTCAATTCACAAATGTGGAGCACGCACGTATCACTAGTGACATTTAAGCATAGTTAAATCATGTTGATGAATGGAAAATGTTTGCAACAACCTACCTTGTTGTGCATCAGTGGCCAAAGTAAAAAGATTCATTGTTTTCATGAAATTCCATGGCATTTTTGCACGGTTAATTAAAATTCATACAAAATTAAAAATTGTGTTTTTATGTAATATTATCCAATAAATGTACAAGACTTTTTTTCCACTTCGAGTTACATTTTTATCATGCACGAAGCTAACCACAAAGGATACGTATCAATTCAAAGGAAATGTATCTACAAGAGAATGGAAATTTACATTTAAGTTGCTTACTACAGATTTGCTCTTTGGGCAATCAACTGCTTTGATATATTTTTTCTGCGTGCCAAAGCATACTTAAAAAAACTTAAGATTAAGTACAAACGACAATACAAGTCAATTTAAAATGCTATCTGACGTGCATCATTGTGAAAAGGCTATGGTTACAGTCTTGACCGATCCACATTACCTAATAATAATTTGCTAAAGCGCCATTAAAATTATGACGCTAAAAGTAAGAGGTGAATGACTCTACTGGAATGCGGCTGGCGGCTTTAAACCGAAGCATTTCAGACTTTAATCACACTTGTAGAAATCTGCAACCGTGCATACTTTCTTGCTAGCCGTTTAGTCGGTTGGTAGTAGCAAAAATTGTTTTTTTTATGAAAATAAATTGCTGGCGTGTTTAAAAAAGCCAGACAAATCTAAATCTAATATCTAAGTATATATACATACTTTCCTTGATCCATTTACAGAAATTCAAATGCGCCTATGTGATCATTCTGATGGCTGTGTACTGGTGCTTGGAAACACTTCCTTTAGCTGTCACAGCATTCCTGCCAATTGTCCTGTTCCCACTGCTTGGTGTAGCAGACACAGGTATAATTTATTCCCGTATAGCTAAAAGCTCATTGTTAAATATCAATGGAATGCGTACCGTGAAAAATGGCAATTTACATAAGCCTCACTCACAGATACTTGACCCCTAAAATAAATGCATATGAAGCCGAGATTACAATCATAAACAATAAAGGTTTTCTGATACCAACATAATAGAATCTTATCTCGTTCATATTAATTGGAATCGAATTCGAAACCCAATGAAATAACTTACTGATCAACCAACAACCATGACTTTAGGTCAATCAACATGTTGTATAATGCATTGTTCACCTGTACAGGTTTAGTGAACGGGATTACCCAAGTGAAATTTGTAATGAAAATAATTGCTATATAATCATGGTTCCAATCTTGTTGTCACACACAGCCAGTGTCTCTTTGAACTACATGAGGGAAACGAATATGATGTTCCTTGGAGGTTTGATCATTGCACTGGCAGTTGAGTACTGCAATCTACACAAACGGATTGCCCTTCGAGTGATGCTCACCATAGGCAGCTCCCCTAAAAGGTAATTCATGAGTGGTTCAACTGGGATCATTAATGAAATGAAAATTGAGCTCCAACTTGTACAACATTAAAGGGACTTTTCTTAAGTAAACATTGCTTCATTTCCAATGTTTGTTATCATTAGTAGCAAGATAATGATGCATTATGTAATTGCTCGGTTAACTAACTAACTTTAAGATAGGACTGGTGCAAGTAAGTACAGAAGACTGATGATATTTACCGATGATGTTTGTAAACAGTTGTCAACAAATCTGACACTGCTATATGTGACGTGGCCGCGTGGCACACTTATGCATTTACAAATGTATTCAATTCAAACACAGACATGTAGCATTTAGAAAGTATTGAAGACAATTAGGCCTAAATTTAAGTGTTTTGACCAGAAAGCGGAATAGTGATGAGTACTTTCAATATTGTTCATTGGAGCCAGACTAACTAGGGTAGTTAGTGAGCAAGCATACTTTAGTTAGTTTCATTGAATTTAGATAACCGCCTTTGTGTTTTTGTGACTGGTATTTACATTTTTGCCTCCTTTCTCTTAATTGCAGGCTTATGGTCGGAATTATGCTTACAACAATGTTTTTGAGCATGTGGATTTCCAATACAGCTACAACGGTATTAAATGCTCATGAATTGCTCTTTTTTTTTAATTCTAATGACTCACTGTAAAATCTTCATTGCATGGTCTCATCATGTATGTTTTAACTTAACAAACGTCGAAATATTCGTCAATGCGCCCAGAAACGAAATATGCCTTCTGCTTTCACTTACTTATTAGTTTGAAATCTACATACAGAAAATAATATGATTGTAATTACTTCTCACCTTGACTTGTTGACAACATTTGTTTGTACAATTTCCATAGGCCATGTTGGTTCCTATAGTGCTTGCTGTCCTTGATGAACTCCACAAAGTAAACAAGTTGAGCATTCTACCTTCCATTATAATTTTGCACTCGCTTAACAATCGCTCACTATAACTCTGCTTGATAGCCACCTGAAAAACAAGGGCAAGTAAATCCTGGGTTTGTGGACAGCACTATCACTTTGAATATTGATGAGCTAAAGCCGGGAAACAAGAGACAACAAATCATGGACACGGAATATTTAGACTCTGATCTCAAATATGGGGACACCAATAGCAATGATCAAATCGATATTAATGGGGTACAAAGTAGCACAGAAGCCATTGCTGAAAGCGCTGACAACATACGTGAAAAACAGTAAGTTTCTTAGACTTCATTTGGGACAACTTTTTAATAATTATTGTTTCCAGGCATTTCTGTTTTGTCGACCACAAAAAATAAGTAATTGTTAAACAAACTAAACTTGTTTATGGTTGTTATGGAACGATGAATAAATACTCCAATCCTCGGTCTCCATTAGAAGGTTAGCTTAATTTTCGTCACTTAAAAAAGCGGTTGAAAAAGTATTCTGCCATTTTGAAATTACTGGAACAATCACACAAACCCTAAAATCAGGTTTTTTAGAAAATCAAATTCTTTACAAATTAAAAATTTCCCATCCCAACGAAACCCTGAACTCGAGATAAGCAGGGCTTCAGCTACCAAAAAACAATTCCATGGCGTACTACTGATGAAAACAGTAAATTTATTTTAAATTAGATTTTGCATTGCCTGATAGTATATTTAGCATGATAGTCGGCATTCTATATATGATCAGTTTCAGCTTCAGCAGCATCACTACAGTCGATTAAAAATGGGGTTCAATGAGACTGAACGTGTGATTTTTTTAAGCAACGTGGATGCAGTTTCAGCAAGTATGGAACTTGATGATGACAAGAAGAAACTTCGAACCGCTCTCTATTATTGCATTATGGTTACTGCTAATATTGGCGGAACTATGTGGCCCTATGGGGCAACATCTTCCAAAATTCTGCAACGTCTCACTGCAAAAACAGTGTTTCTAAATGGAACACTCAAGAGGTATTTATATAGGAAACGATTTTGTGTGGCTAAAAACAAATGGCTATCAAACTATGTATCTTTAACCTAGAGTCATTTATGTATCTGCAGCTTTTCCATAGGTAACTGACAACTAAATTTTGCTCATCCCGCATCCAGTGTTGTCTAATATAATATTAGACAACACTGGATGCGGGATGAGCAAAATTTAGTTGTCAGTTACCTATGGAAAAGCTGCAGATACATAAATGACATATACAAATAAAGTATTTGGCTATACATACATAAATGTATAGCCAAATCAATAATATTCAGCCAAAAAGATCATAGTTTTATGACCTTATGTGTGTATTGATTGTGCATTGTTTTTCTACTCATAAGTTGAAAGTACTCTGGGAGACGTTACCCTGCCCTGGAGTATTTAGTTAAGCTGTGCATTTTCTCACGTTAGATTGCTAACGTGTGCAAAACTAATTATAAGTACCATAATGATACAATGATCTGTATTGCCTTAGGTCAGAGCTCGATTGCTATTATGTCATGTATCTAACTTCCAATTAATCTATTAACGAGACGTGCATGCTAATTTTTGAAGGTATAAAGATGGAGTTCTGATGGCGATAGCCTACGCATCGAATCTTGGGGGAACCGGTTCTTTTACAGGCACTGGACCTAATTTGTTTCTCAAAGAAAAAATCACTGCGTAAGAGAATTTGGGATGATAAAGAGTTGTATGCAATAATTGCCTAGCTAATAGCTCTCGCACACAGCTGCATGTTGTATATGCAAATTGCAAGGCGAATCGCAACACTTTTTTCCTGGCTAGTGAGCACAATGATTTATGCACAAGAATGGGATCAATAAAATACGATGACTGTATTTAATATATGGATATCAAGCCGTGATATTACATAGATAGCATAGGATCAGAGTAATAAAAGTTAGTGGTATTCGGGAAATATTTATAGTTTGATAATTATCTATCTATCCAATTTCCAATTAGTGTATTCTTATCTAATTCAATATTCAGGGTCGGTATCCAATCAAACCAAGTACATTTATTCTTTCATATATTGACACTAAAAATTATTTCGAGTTCATTTCACCCTATCAATCAATTTTAATGCATGTCTATAGAACAGCGACGTTCACTAAAGTTTACATGATGGGTGTTGCGTACAGTAGCAATATTGGTGGCACAGGTGTAATCACTGGAACAAATCCAAATCTCGTTCTTTTGGGAATTCTAACAGAGTGAGTCGATAACAAACTTTTTGCACTGTTGCAGACTACTGTGAAAGTTGAAATTTCATGTCAGTGATGTCAATACATACATAATTGTAATACATTGTCACATGTACTTGTTTCGTCAGGCCTGTTACCTTGTCTTGCTGATTCCTTTGTACGAAAAAAAACAAGTATTTTTTTTAAGTATCACTCCTACATAACGTGTATGCAGTCTCATTTAATTTGGTACTTACTTCATATTGCTTTACGTCATACTACTATAATACGAGAGTAGCGCTTCAAACTAACTTTTTAAACCACACTTTGCATGTTCCTAGTTAGTTATATTTAGATTGTATAATCCCTTGATTGCTTGCACTGTGATTTTTTTCAGCTTCCCTAGATGTTAAAAACTAACAAACATATTATATTGAAATCACTAAAAAATTTCCAATAATTTAATTTGTTTATGCTTACCAGCCTTGACATTGGCCAGGGAGGAAAATATACTGATCTAACTGTGAGTCTTTAAGAATTCATTCCGCTTATGTACTACAAGGACGCTACATTGGGCAGTGGGAAACAATTGCTGTGTATGTTTTTAACTTGCAGTTCGCTACATGGATGGCGTATACTGTGCCCCCAATGTTGGTGAACGTAGCCATAGCATGGGGCTACCTAGTAGTCCTTTTCTTTGGACTCCCATGTTTTAAAAAGAACAGTGCATCGTCGGAAATGAACAAGAAAAATGTTTCCAAGATGTTGAGAGACAAGTACAATGCGTTGGGACCAATGAGTTTCCATGAGTTGGCTGTGTTTGTCCTTTTTTTGATGGTGGTATGTCTTTGGCTCTTTCGGGATCCAAGGTTCATGCCTGGATGGGGAGAACAAATCAAAGGGGTCAAAGTTGGTGACTCCACTGCTGCAATGCTCACAGTTGTTCTTTTATTTGTCGTCCCGAAAGACATTTCTTTCCTCTATGGAAGTAAGTGCAGTAAACACAGGGGGAAAAACTTCTTTTGGGATTTACATTCAATTATTTAATTTTTTGATTGTTTTTTATAGAAGCTCCAGTGGGAGGTGGCAAACCTGGAGCACTTCTGGATTGGAAGTTTGTACAAAGTCATTTGCCATGGGGAGTGGTATGTTCGAATTTCCGAATTGATATTGCATATCAGAATTTTTCTTTCTGTATGATTCATAAATGAGTTGAATTGTTTGACTATATTGTTTCCAGGTTCTCCTGATGGGTAATTTACACTATTTTAAAGTTTGTATACATCAGGAATAGGGTTTAGGAATACATTTTACACCCTAGTTGGACTCTCACTGTTAAATTTGCAATATTTTTCATGTGTTTATACAGGAGGAGGATTCGCAATTTCTTACGGTTCTGATGTATCCGGTCTATCAGTTTGGTTGGGAGAACAAATGAATAGTCTAAAAGATTTGCCCAAACCGCTGATTCTGTTTATAGTTTGCATATTTACTGCTGCAGTCACAGAAGTGGCGTCTAATACTGCAGTCAGCAACGTGATGATTCCTATACTGTTATCATTGGTAAGTTAACAGATTCGGTTTCCATTTTTTTTCATTGTAGTTGGGAAACCGGAGGACATAATTTTTTTTCATCAGTCTAGGAAATTAAATCTTCATCCCTTGTACCTGACTTTGCCTGCTACTGTCGCCTGCTCTTTTGCGTTTATGTTACCGGTGAGTTAAGCTAGTTAGAGTTTTTGTGGTACTCATCGGTCTTGGGGAAATGGAATAGTTGAATTGATATTGTATTCCATTTAGGTTGCTACTCCACCGAATGCCATTGTATTCAGTGCTGGAAACATGAAAATTCTCCAAATGGTGAAAACAGGGAGTTTCCTTAATCTTAGTTGTATTGTTGTGTTATGTTTGTTCCATTTGTCGTATGGAAACTTAATATTTGACTTTAATAATTATGTGTATCCGGAAGAGTATTAGCAATCAAACATTATTTTGTATGACATGTGCAATTAATTATATAAAATGATATATTTTAAACGAAATGATACTTTTTTCATGCTCCAGCAATAAATGTAGGTCTGTTGTATACTGTGAACCGATTTTTTTCCTAGTCATCTAAATAGCATAAATATTTTGTACACTATGCTGCCACGTGTACATTCGTCTATTGGAATGAGAAACCATAATTTTTCACTTTTATGATTTAGGGTTTAGGTACGGAACAATATTTGCATTTTCATAAGTAATATGTTTTACCTTGAGCGTCATTATATGATGATCATATTCTGGGCACTAACTAACTAACTGATGCATTGAAAACAGATTACTTCACCGTGCTTAGCAGCATATTAAGCCCATTTTTAAGTTATTACAGCACAGAGCACAGAGAAAAGTAATGAGCACTTTATGATTGATAGGATACACCTTTGTGCAATTAAACGGCACGTGTTAATTTTTCGTTATGCAATTCCAATCATCAAGCAACTTTCAGCATGATAGGAATATCATTATTCTTCAAACTATTGCTGTATAGGATTACCTTTTTCAATATTTAGGTCTTCGGATGTACAAAGCCCTATTGTTTATTCCATATTCATTATCAATTCAACTAAACTATAAGACTTAAGATGGAGATGCCAAAACCAAAAAGTTTTTGCGTGATTTACTGGAGAACTCTCTTAGCCATCTCACTTCCGATTGTCCTTCTTCCTCTGCCTTTGATAGGTCAAACCAAGGTATTCTATAAGTTTCATTTCATCTCTAGAATCCAGAAAATGGAGAAATTTTTATTGACTTTGCTCCAAACTAACTAACTAACTGTAGACAGCATGTGGAGCATACACTCTAATCATAATGGCCGTATTTTGGATGACCGAGGCAGTGCCCATTGTGGTCACATCTTTTATTCCTTGTGTCCTTTACCCTTTGTTTGGAATTGCCGATACAGGTGAATGCATATTATGTTGAACTAAATTGGGACTCATTTCACTTGTGCCTATATATAGAATAGTAGTATTTCTATATGCTTCAATATTTGTATCTATAGATACCATCGCTCGAGAATATCTAAAGGATTCGATAATGTTTTTTGTTGGCGGCTTGCTCGTAGCCTTAGCGTTGGAACGATCAAATTTACATACGCGGGTTGCTTTGAGAGTCATGATTTTCACAGGGACTAGCATAAGAATGTAAGATTTACTACAAATATGGAAACTCGAGTCCATGCACATTATATTATACTTTTTACTCATACTTCGATAGGCTAATGCTAGGCGTTATGCTAACTACTATGTTCCTTTCAATGTGGGTAAGTATTTGAAATTATATTCCAATTACTTTCCAATTTTGAATTTTAGCCTTTAATGCCCAATATTTTTTTGCAAAAAGATGTCAAATACTGCTACCACAGCAATGATGGTACCAATTATTTCTTCCGTTGTGGATGAGTTGGAACGAGTAAGCTTATAAAGTAGCCCAAACTACGTATTGTGATCTAGTCGTAATATAATTTTGAGCATGTGTTAACATTACTAATAGCAAGGCGATTTGTTTTCAAAACAGGGTCTTGATGACTTTGATGACCAAAAACAGGGACAAAAAGGGACTAAAAGGTATACTAGTCTAGTCTCATAGCTATTTCATACTCCAATCGTTATAGTTTTAAATAAATCCATACCTTTTCACTATGGTGTAGCTTACAAAATAAAGGTAAGAAAACTGCTCGCGACAAACAAGTGGACGATTTGAGGACACTCTTCCTTCTCTCAACTTGCTATTCGTCTAATATCGGAGGAACTGGAATGATCACTGGATCCGGTACCAATTTGATTGCTTTGGAGTATTTGGGCAGGTTAGGCTCGCAGTAACACTTTAATTCGCCTATAGTAAAACAGTAATATTTCACCATCGCGCATCCCTAAAAGGATCAACAACCAAGTTATATACGAACGATTGCATTGTTAATCATTATTTAACCTTGGAAAAATGATAATAGCCTCGACCCTAAACATCATGGGAACAACTCAGGTCTCTCATTTGCCTCATGGTCGGCATTTAATCTGGTCCCAATGATGTGTAACATTTTCATCTCCTGGATTTACCTTCAACTCTTGTTCATGGGTATCCCAAACAAGTACAAGTTTTGGATGAAAAAATCTTCTCGAAACACCAGCAATGCTGTCTTTAGTCCTACAATGGAAGCGAAAATTGAAACAATGCTGAGAGAAAAGTATGCCTTGTTAGGCTCCATCACAGCTCATGAACTGGGAGTGCTTGTAATATTTTGTGGAGCTATTCTTGTTTGGATTTTTCATGATCCTAAAATTATTCCGGGATGGAGTAATCTTTTCCGTGGTGGACCCAAAGTCTCCATTTCTTCAGCCACATTGCTTTTTGCTACTTTATTTTTCGTTGTTCCACGAAATCGGGAATTTTATACAGCTCTCAGGCGTTTAGGTATAGTTAATATGCACATGTATCGATGCATTTTTTAACTATGTTAAAATGTTAATTACTGATAGGTAGTTTGTTTTTACTTGTAGATTTTGAAAATATGGAAATGAAGGAACCACTAATGGAATGGGAGTATGTACAACGAAAATTCCCATGGGGTGTTATTTTCCTGTTAAGTAAGTAAATTATAGCACGGTTGATTGAAATGCAGCAAGAATTTCCCTCAGCGGTCCATTGAAATAAATTCAGCAATGGCATCTTTTTTCAAGTATTTAATTTTCGATTTTAGGCGGAGGCTATGCTCTTTCTAAAGGAGCCAAAGCATCCGGACTTTCAGCAGCTATTGGGGAATCATTAAGATCCTTGTACTTTCTTCCTCCATCAGTGATCCAACTGACTTGCATGATTTTTATCTCGTTCCTCACAGAGGTGACGTCAAATTCTGCCACATGTAACATTGTGGTACCTATATTGCTCCAACTATCCCAAGAGCTAAATATCCATCCATTGTATTTAACTTTGGCGGCTACAGTTACATGCTCATATGCGTTCATTCTGCCGGTTGCTACTCCACCTAATAGCATTGTGTACTCCACGGGTATGGTGAGACTTAAGGATATGATCAAAGCTGGTTTTTTCATGAATCTGGTTTGTGTGTTTGTACTATTCGCGACCATAAATGTGTATGGCAATATTTTGTTTGATTTTGATGGCTACAATTATGTTCCTTAGCAGACATTGTTGTGTTTGCGATGCACAGCTGATAGTATACTATTTATATGATAAAATTGCATTAGTTATTTATGATGTATTAAATATTTTGATCAGTTAGCGACTGACTGGCATTCCAATCTAGTACAGCGAGTGACCACATTTGTATTCATCACAAGTGTCAAATTACGTGTACATTGAATAAAGTTTTCCCGTGTTATGAATGAAGTGTACAGTAATTGAATCTGACTGAAGCATGCCTTGAATGGAGAAAACTCTGCTTGTGAATTCGTTTCACATACAAAGTATTAGTTAGTTAGTAGGTTTTTTTCCAAAATCCTTGTAAGGCCACACGACTGCATTCCTCACTAGCTTATCAATTTAATTTAACTCATGTTAATGTAGCAGTTTAAATCCCATTGGGAATAGTCATTGTGGATTCACAAGCTACCCTGTTGTGTCAACTACGAACTAATAATATGGTAAAATGATGCGTCCATTGAAATCTCGTTTGAATAAATTGTACTAATGGGAGAGTGCATGCTTACTCTCTGATTGCGGTACATTGTGTAAGGTTATTTTAAATTGGGTACAATCCTTAATGCTGTATCGATAAAATTTCATTTTTCCAAATAATTGTAGTACCTGTGATTCAATGGCTGGCTACAAGGTAGCAGGTAAACTTTAATTATTATATTATTCGAATTTGATAAACTGAGAGTGAGTGAGAAACTTACAAAAAGTAATGATATACACAGCAGGAAATATTGTCTGTAGGAGGTCCTTATATAATAGTCCATTTATGGCAGTTTGGATCAGATGTCGGAACAATAATGTGAAAGTAAAAATATAAAGTCAGGATACCAAGTATTCTTCCTAAATAATAGCAGCTTTCAAGTTAAAATTTACTTCCATTAGCTTGTTCCCATTCATGATGCTAATTTCTTGTAATTCTGCCCTATACTGGGGTTCACACCACCTTATATTTGACAAATCTTGAACATCACTATGTTTGACGACAATGGTGAAATGTACTTTTTTTTGCAACTTTCAAACACAACTTTTAAGGCATGTCGTCCCATTTAGCATCCGTATAGAAACATACACAGTCACAGTCTGGGGGCAAACCATCTTGTCGAGGCTCGCATTCCCATCTACATCCAGGTTCCTGCATTCACGCCATATGAAATGAGAAAATTTTGTTGTATAGTTAGTTAGTAACAAGAAACTTTTTAAGCTATATGACATGGGTGTAACTTTTTGTGATCAAAAGAAACCATTTCTTGTAATATAAACACACTACTGTATACGACAGAAAACTGGATACATTAAAAGTCTCATGTAAATACTATTGAAAGGAAAATTCAAGTTGTGCGCGGGGTCACTTGATACGAACAAAAAAAAAGTGAAAATTTTTGTAAATAAATGCAGTACACACCTTTACGCAAGACGCTTTGTATTCAGCTAGACTTTGAATACTGGTAGTAATGGATGAATGTTCCATAATCTTGTCTTCAAAAGCAAGGCTTTCATCTGTAGAATCCATCAGAATTTCAACCACTGCATCTGTCATAAAAAATGGGATTTGCTGATCGCGTTAGAATAACATAAGACAGCGGCACACATAAATTCCGGGAGGATTTTCCACTACTATAGCATTATTATAGTATCACAGTATTATAGCATTACATGACAACATAATTCCATTCTACCAAGCAGTTTATAATAGCTAGTTAGGTGACTTTCAAGCATGATTTCCATACTTAATAGAAAAAGTCAATACCTGGCTGAATGTTTTGATAGTAGCTCTCCGTGCGAGGGATAGGATATTGATTTTGCGGTGCCTGGTACGTCCATCCGCTTAACAAGACGTGTTCTCCCGCCTTCTCCTCAGTCCCTCCAGCTACTAGGCACATCACCGGAAGAATATAAATGCACTGCAATATTTAAAACACACATTTTTGATTGATGCTTGCTAAAAACAGTATAATTCCAACACTTTCAGAATATTTGCATATAAAAGTGCACTGGCTAACCAAAAGAGTTCTGAGGATCAAAGAGCTGGCCTGCATTTTTAAGCAGTGGTGTCTAAAATCTCGTTTTAACGACAAATATTGTAAAAAGTGACACAAAGAGAGTAAAAGAGACTAACTATCCACTCTGTTGCCAATGTTTCTCACCACTGCTGGAGAACATGAATTCTTTTCTCTTTTTATAAGCATTCGGTATTTATGTCAGAGCAGGGTGTACAGTCGCCCAAGTTATCATCTCTCCAGCAGACTCATACCTGTACATACCTATTGAGCCATAGATAGTTTGTAAAGTATGCTGTGAGTGCGTGAACAAGTTGGCTAACAACACACGCATCAGATATGGGAGTGTGCTGCATGAGATGCACATGGAGAGATGAGCGACGACTTGTTCTCCTGCAATAAACATTCAGGATGAAATATACAGTGACATGCAAGACGACAAAAAAATATGGGTTCAACTGGCTGACTATAAAGTTTTTACTGTGTAGTGAGGAGGGTGATATGACTTACTAACTACACGCAAGTAAGTTGGTTTGTGGCGTACGTTTCTCAGTTTGGAGATGCGGGTAACTAACTAACTATAATAAGAAGAACTGTGGTAGAAGTACGGAGGGACTTGTGTAACTAACTCACAGCTTACAATTTGAGCAGTCAATGGATCCGGAAAAATCCAGAGTGATGATAGCTAATGGTAAGAGTAAAAAATTGTGACATTTATTTATTTAGTTAGTTAGCTGGGGAGGCGGACATTGGTAGGGCGGGACCGAAACCGTCTAAAGCTGTTGAAAATGAATATAAATATTTTGCAACTAATATGTACTCACTAACTAAATAATGTTGATGCGTGAAAAGAGTTGCCATATTGATTTGTTTTCCCCCGTTTTCCAATATGAATGACTTCAGAGAGATATTGCAAAGTTACAAAGTTACAACACATTTAGAATTGCCTTTTGGGACCCATAAGCACATAACACTGGGATGAGTGCATACATAATTGTTAACAGAAAAGAGATTGAGTATGATTTGTCTCTATCTATCTGTGAAGGTATATAGGCACGTTGACATGTTACTGAACTTCCCTATCAAACTTGCTATAGTTGAGTTTTTTGACCGTTTAAGAATCTGTTGGAGTTGAAGCACTGTTTATTTACTTAATGACCTACTTTGTAGTGTTTTGGATGCTCCAGACGGTTTTGTTTATTTGTATTTAAAAGTGCCAAAATTGTTAATGACACCCGGAAGAAATTTGAAACTTGGGTAACTCATCCCAATTGAATCCTACGTTAACATTCCAATTTTACGTCTTTAGTCATGTTAGTGCAATTATATTTAGTGCGGTAGTAAATTGGCTGCGCGCCCTGCCGTATTTGTTTGCGCAACTATTGGTGCCATAATCTAGACAACGTAAACAGGTGGCAATTAGTTTGCTGGCAATTTATAAAACTGCATAGATTTTTGAGAATATTGTCTTAATTTTTGGAAATTCATAATATACAGTATATTATGCATGTTGTCTATCAAAAGCATTTTGGAAATGCAGTATGCAGGTTTGTTCATGCAAGTCAAATATGATTAAAGAATCGTATATGTGATCCATGCATACCCACCCAACAAGCAAGCAGCGCAGTATCCAGTATCATATTTAATCTTAATTCAGTGCGATAACTAAAGATGATGTTTCCAGTTAAAAAGCTGACGCCACAAAGAACATGAAACAAACCACAGAATACATGATATATTCAAAGTAGTCTGCTGAGAGCCGAAAAAAATTTAACCGTATGCATACATGAAATGATCATTATGTGTTTACAAAACGACATCAGTCAGTGAGGATACAATATTATTTGGTTGAAGTCCATCATCAATTGTAAAATAATTCAATGAATCAAGTTATCAGATTTGAGACATATCAGATATCACGTCTTTGTTTTCAGGTGACCACTCAGTGAGGGCAGTCAACGAGTGCATAAAAAAAGTAGAACTCCTGATTGAAGTCTTACCTGCATTGTTACTCTGCTTCTACGATAGTACAGATCCTGGAATTCTGTGTCATGTCAGATATGTACTGGGAGAAAAATGTTTTATGCAGTTGGAGAACCTAGCTTACTATCACAATGTATGTAAAAAGTTTTTTCTGGAGCCGCTATTAGATCACTAACGCATGAAATCGAAGAATAAGGCGAGTGAATTATCCAGGTTTATTTGCAACTAAAACTAATTCAGTCAGTAGTAAATACTGCATGCATAAGCATGAGTATTGATTTTTTCATTCGAGTTAAAAAAATTCCATGTTTGGATTTTAAGCCAAACTAAATATGAGAACACAGTATATTTCTACATTATGTGCGCAGTTTTGCATGCAAATGATATTTTATGTGATTTCCAAAATCTAAAGCATTTCTACACCTTATTCCGCAGTTTGTATTCACATCTTAAAAATACTTTAATGGGCTAGCTTCCTCCGTTTTATAGTTTTACTCACTCCTCAAAAGTGTTTTTTAATTCCCAATATGATTATTTATGAGCAGCTGTTCATTAAAGATTGGAAACACTCCAAAGGGAAGGACCCACCATGTAGCTCACAGTCCCAATCTACACTCATCACATCCAAACATTCCAGGCAAAAAAAAATCTCCATTCCAAATTCTCAACTTCAGTCTAACTCAAACTCTACTCAAAACGTAAAAACTGGAAAAGGCAAACGATCTACAAAAACCTCAGATCTGAAATATTCAAAAACCCGTGCATCAATAAATATTGTCACTGAATTGAAAAAGGATCCATCCAAAGTAGATTTTCTGTCTGACTTATTGAAAATAAGCAAGCACAATTTTGGTCAAAATGATACACCACGCGTTGACATCATCAAACTGGTCAAAGAGGCACTCGCTGGCAAATACAGTGACCATGCCAGGAAATGCTTGCAAGACAGAGACATCAAATCTCTCATGTGTATTCTCACCCTCACTGCAAACATTGATATTGACTACTACAGTTGCTTCCCATTAGCGAGTGTTGAGAAACCATTGACTTGCACAGGCCGTCCTCAATCTCAATATGTGGCGGAGGCTACATCACTTGCAAATGCGAACAGTGTACTAGATCCTGCTACAGTTACTAAATGTACTCCAAATTCGACGGCTACTACTACCACCAGTAATAAATTTCCCCAATCGGGTGAAAATATTGAAAACGGCTTAACTAACGATAGTAATAAACAGAGCAATTCGGTTACAATCGACTTTGAGAGCTCGACCAAACCTGCTGGTAACGATCTAGGAATTGAAACAAAGGAGATACAAGATGGAATGAAAATGGAAAAAGTATCAGCAGGTGTAAACAAAAAAGAATCTTTAGATACTACCATTGATGATATTACTGCTACTACTACAGAATCCAGATTTTCAACAGATACGCGGTGGACTGATATGGAAAATTATTTGCCGAGGGAAGAGATTAAACGTTTATACAAGTGTGTTTTAGCTACACTTGCTGAGAAAGATGATTTGGCAGTTAGTAGGTTAAAGAGAGCCATTTCTACAAAATGGAACATTGCGAGGGTTCATTGCAGTGATGGCTGCAGACCATCCCAAGGACTATATGCATTTTTACTGTGGATGAAAAAGTTGCAGAAGACTGTGAAGATTAATTCAACCCCAGGAGTAGTAAGAAACAAGAAACGAGATTCCCAGTTACGAAAGGAGATTTGGATGCATGGGGATACTGTGAAAGATGAATGCATACGACTTGGAGTAAATAAAAATATTCAAAAAATAAAATTTAATAATATTCGTTAAATATAATGTTCGTTCGATAATAATGCTGATGCCACTGCAATTGTTTTAGGCGGAATTAGCAAAAATTGAACGTGACATGGATATTTCTAATGCGGACAAGGAAGTATTAGCTTTACAACAGAAACTCTTCATAGAGAAGACAAAGAACTTTGAATTGCTAAAAGATATTATGTATGTTACTTTCAGTTTTCATAAGCGGTTTGATTTCACTAGAAACTTCTGATTCAACTATGCTTTTAATTTCAGAAAGGAATATCAACTTGGCTTGGCAAAGAATACGAAATGTTTTGAGGCCACGTTGGTAAAACTGCAAGACTCTATGCAATGTAACCAACAAGAATATTTGCAAGTTAAAGAAAGATACAGTGCCTCTATGGAGACAACATTAAACAATAAGTACAGTCTATGCAGCAATATGTTTTATTTTGTAAGATTGTGCGCATTTTGATCCCATCCTGTTACTTTATGATATTTGTTTTTTCAGACGACAAGCCGAAAACGAGTTGCAGAAGTTTGTAAATGAATACGACACAGCAGTGGAACGCTTACAAGCCGTCATTGATGAGCTTGAGGAGCAAATTTCAGCACAGGAACAAACTATGGAAGCTTTAGAAGACCAAGCTGCCATTGTTGACGAGAGGTATGAGGAAATGAAAGCAACAATACGACTGAAAGAAATCCTGGGTGAAATCCAGCTTATGGAAAGGGGCAGGGAAAATTGGGCTGCTCGTCGTATACAAGTATGAAACTAACATGAATGGTTGGATTATGGATTTTAGTAATTAACTAACTAATTAGGTTTGTTCTATGAATTTTGTATGGACAGAATGCATGGAGGAGATACAAACTGTTGAAGCTCAAAAAACGCCGTGGCAAGAAAGGTGGAAAAGGTGGAAAACGGAAGGCAAACTAAACAATAGGCTAGGCAATGGTTTTCCCATAGAGACAGATATACTAATGTACTCTCAGTTTTCCTTAGAGTGGAGAGATAGCGATGCTATAGCTACAGGAGCAACAGTTAGATCTATTGATGCTAGCGCCATCCAGCGTTTGAAGCGTAAAACGATGTAGCTCTTTTCTGTGTATGTTAACATGAAATGAATGATACCGTGGTTCGGATTTTTATATTTTTATTATAAACAAAAAAAAAACACACATGAATCATGTCATTTGTAGTAATTAATATAAAATATGGGCTTCGTAGCGCCATTAAAACAGAAACACGAGTTGATTAGGTTGCTAGTTAGCGTTATTTCAATTCACTGTTCTTATGCCCTATCTGTAACATGTATGTATCTAAAAATCATCATGAAGAAATACACACTGTCAATTTAGTATCCCATATTAGAAAAACTCGACTGTGTTTCAACGAATCTGAATAATATACACAACAAACAGAGAAAAACAAGTCAAACAACATCTACAATCACAGTTTTTTCAGTAGATGAAAAATAATGTCCACCGCCTCTTTAAACACATTGACTAAATCATGTTTTCAAGAGCTATTTACATTGAAATTGAAGACTAGTCATAAAATACACCGAAAAATTTCACTCACTATTGCTTAATCAGTAATCAATAACTAACCTACGAATACGTTATACTACTATGACTATATATCCATGAAAAGCACTAATATCAAACTTCACGATTTAAAAACTCACCGAGGGACATGACTACAAATCCATCAGTAAATCCTCGTCATCAGCAAATAATGAGATCACATCATCATCACTTGAGGCATTATCATCTTTTCCATCTCCACCAGCCGGTTTTTCCAGCCGGTCTTTTGACGATGAGGCAGAAATTTCTTCCACTTCGTCTGAAGAAGATTCATGGCCAGGGCTAGAGCTAGAATTGTATGTTTCATGGAGCTCAACTTTTGATTTCTTAGTAGGAGAAGGGGAAGCATCACTACCAGAATCACCATTTGTAATATTTGTATTCTTCTTTTCGTATTTTCTGGTTCTAGGTCTTTTCGGATCATTCAAAGCCTTCAGTCGGCGCCTCTCCTTTTCGATTTCGCTGAGCTTAGGTCTTCCACGTTTACGTTTTTGAACAAAAACAACAGGGGTTTCAACTTCTGATGGAGAAGGTAACTCCAGCGTAAAAGTTGAGTCTTTATTCTGAAAATCATTGGTGTGCCTATTTAAATCAACTGGTAAAGTCGGCGACTGGGAAGTCTCCCGGTAGGATAAATCTTCAATTTCACTGGTTAGGACAGGCATGTCTTCGTAATCTGAACTGCTTTCTGACAAAGTCTTTTTCTTTCTACGTTCAATTTCCACTGTCGAAACAACATCTGAAAATGATACTCTTTTATTAGACTTTACGGGAAACACTTTTGGTTGTTTAAGTACTGAAGTAAACGAGACTTTCATGATTTCATTTGTATTTTCAGGCTCGATTGTCTCTTCAAGGTAAGCTGGTATTTTTTTAACCCTTTCCCAATCTTTTGATTTCAGTTCACCCTCTGTGTTCATTGAAGAATGCGGTTTCGGAACACCCTTTGGGATCATTGAAGAAAGCGGTTTGGATTCAACCTCTGGGTTCATTGAGGCAAGGGGTACCGACTTATCTTCCTGTTCAAGGCGATTTAGGCCGGTTTTCTTCCCAGCCTTTAATTTGTCGGTGTTTCGTTTAGTCTCTTGCTTCTGCTCAGTTTTTTGCTTTGGTGTGGCCACCTGTTTTCTCTGGGTTTTTGATTTCGGTCCAGGTTTTCGTTTAATTATAGGTGTCTCTTCAGAAAGGAAGCTGAGCGAATCCAGATCAGTTAAGCACGGCATGGAGATAAGAGGAGCGCTGTTTTTTTTACTAAAATCTTTCTCTTTTCTGGTGGATTCCGATTCCTTTCGTTTTCTAGGGCCGGCAGGTTTCTTTGCCTTTGTAGTGTGTTTAATACTGTCCAAATTTTTGTTCTTTGATTCATCTATTTTGGAAACTTTTTTGACCCCTGGTTTATCAAGTTTATCGGCAGAGCAGGGATTGATTGTCGAGTACGAGTTTTTGACTAGTTGCTTGGTTTGAACATTTTTAACACTTTTACTAGAACACGGTTGCTCATCGTCTATAACCGTCGTATTTTTACCGCCATTCGATTCTACGTCTGACAACTCATCAAGACTGCTTGGTAAAAACAATGATAACGGCTGCAATTTTTGCTGTTTCCCGAATCCGACTTGTTTCTCTGGGTCGGATTTCTTGAGAGACTCAGAATTTAGCTCATATAACTTTCTGACAAACGAGCTATTCGGATTTACTTTTTCAGGCAGAGCCTGAACACAGGAAATTTCTTCATCGGATATTCGTGGTATTTGGATCGCTATGTCTTTCCACATTACAGCTTTCCCTTCATCCGAACTAAACACAATCTTCAAATCATCCTCTTGTATGAATTCTAACGGCTTATTTTTTGGGGGTAATTTTTCAATGCACAATTGATAGCGCGAATTAGGATACTGGCCGTAAAACAATGATTCATGAACCTTCTCCGTCACAATTGCAACTTTTTTTTTATATATTTTTGCCTGTTCGGCAAATTCACGTTCTTTATCTTTTATGAACTGGGAGTCGATGTGCAAAGTTTCAGAGATACCATAAAATGCGTTGCAATCAGTGACTTGTGGCTTCACACCGCCGTACTCCAGCACTAGTTCCGCAGTATAATGCTCCCAGGGATATGCCAAACGACATTTGCTCATCAAGTTGACAACATTTTCAGGAACTTCAACAGGACCCGTTTGAACAAAAGGTTCCTTACCGGTTTCTTCTGACGACATTCCCGTAGTTTTTCCTTCTGAAATCAAATTATTCGACACTAAATTTTTGAAAATGCATACAGTTTTAATATTTAAAGTATTTACGATACCAGTTATAGAAAATGAAGTAACAATATGGCAGAGTTAGAGAAAATTTACCATTTTTATCACTATACGATTTGCTGAAAAAACGCAGATAGAAAATATTCAAACAATGTATAACGAGAACAAAAATACTGTTTTACTAACCGCAATCTGAAATTTTCTCGTATAACATGCACGTCAACTACTTTATCGTAAAAAGCAACTAAATGAAATACAAAAATACATTAACAACAATGTATTTGATGTTCACCTTTGAACTTTTTTTTATACGTCCTAGGGCTTCTTCTTCTTGCAGAAACAGGCGATGTGCATCCTTTTACTTTGCTGGGAGTTGGAGGCTATAAAAACAAATAATTAGAAATTAAAAGCTGTTCTAGTAATATAATATTCAAGAAGAACTTTTATTTGGAGTAGAGTATACATCATTGTAGAAGGAAATTCAATTTATAAGGCAAGCTAAGCTAAAATGTTTTATCTCCAATAAATTTGACCGTATCTGAAAATTTATTAAGTGAATTTAATTTAAAAATAGTTTATTCAGATGTAAACCACCTAAACAAATGTAACAAATCAACAAATGTTTAGAATTCTCCACATATATCCACAATTCGTTTCACTCGACTTTGCTAACCACAGTACGAGTACACTGCGTATGTTGCCATGTTAGAAGTTAGAAGTCAAGTTTATTACTTGTACTACACCGGTCAGTTTATTCCATCGCTCGTTGCTACCAACCCCCAAACAAATTGGTAAACAAACTTATACTTATTCAAAAAAAAGAAAACCTGAATTAACCTCTTTATTGTCAAGACGTCAACGTGGCCTTTTAGAATGATTTTAATCTATTTATCCCGAAACCCCTGTTACCAATTACGAATCCACCCAGTTGGTCGCTGCATGGAGATTCTTTCTTAGAGACGGACAACACAACAAGCAACTTTAAACTTAAGAAATACATGAAAACAGGGGGAAAATTGGTTATAACTCCACTTCATGGATTTTTACGAGTGATACATAAAATTATAAAGCTTTCAACGATTCAAAAAAGTTAGGAGGAGGAATTTATTTAGGAAGGAGTTTAGAAAGCAGTAAGCGGTTGCGGTATGTATTAGGAGAGTTATCAAAGATAAGGAACAAAATCAGAATATGCACCACTTTAACTGACCAAGGAAATACAGTAAGTATTCAACAAAAATGCCACATATATTTACAAACTTGTTGCCTTATATCGTACCATGGCGATCCTAGTAGTCTGTCATCAAAGATCAAACAAAAGCCACTCCACTATACTGGAAACTCGATCCTTCGAACCAATGAACAGGAATTTATAATATTCCAATGATGGTAGCTGCTGCTAAATAAAGACTGAAGTTAAGTTGACTGGCAAAATTCATTCCCATATGACCATTGTGAATCACAATGGTCATAGCACGGTAGCAAACAACGAACACAAACATAAGCAAACTAAATGTTTGTGGATAAGAAATAACCAAATTTCAACGACATTTACCTGGATAAGCAAAAATATGCAACCATCGAACAAGATAAGCGAAAAGTTTTGGAATTTGAGTTGACGAGCACGGGATTAATGAGGGACGCCAAAATGCAAATGGAGCTGGAGAATGGCTCAATCATGTGAGGAGCCAAATGTGCATTGGTAAACTCTATGCGTTGCCTTTGTAGAGACCAGCACCAGACTGCTACCATACAATGAAAATGAACATGATCAAAGTTGCGCAACAATTATGGAAACAATGACTGCTTAATAGTCAGATTTATATTAAATGTTAGTTTCACTTATGACAGTTTTAAATGGATCTTATCACCGTTTTCATTACGGCTTTATCGAATTATTTCGTAGCTCCCTGGTTAAAGAATGAAAACGAACGAGCCATGGGGGAACGATGGTTAGATTCTCGATTGTGACGCGGGAAAAATTTGGATTAAAAGTAACTCGTGTTTGGTTCCTAATAATGTAATTGTGAATCTGCGAAGCGAATTGTTATCGTCTGGTTTTTAGGAGGTAATTTAGTCATAAATAACTTAAAGACAATTTTAATGTGCATGAAAAAGTTAAGAAAGATTGCCAATAACTCTCTGTAATAGTTAGAGAAAGACTATCTTTTTACTTGGTCTTCGGCAGTACATTGTGAATGAAGTGAACTGACTTGTTTACAATTTCGGTTCATGTTTGAACCATCACAGGCGAATAAAGTTAGTAAACGGCCACGAAAGAATTCTGCTGAATTGTGCAATCGGAACGACGTACACAAGTTTTGCATCTACATTTTTAATTTAAGCAATTTCACGTTGGCCGTTTTGAATAGCTGAATGGCAGTATTCTTCACAGATATATATAATTTCAGGGACGGTAATCAGTTATTACTTACTGGTGTTGGAGTAACGTCATTTTAAATTTAGCCACTTGTCAATTGGGATTAATTCAACATGGGCCGTTTAATTGTTAAAGGTCTCCCCAAAACGGTATGTTCCATTGCAAATTTAGATTTTGATAACTTATCTTCAATTAACTTGAGTCAGGTTTTCTATGGGTCGGGTTGATTTGTACCACGCGCGAAAAAATACATTGAAAAGGGCTATCTAAAGTGTCCCAAAACCCGTAATTGATGATTTTACGCGTTTAAACCTATT
>Ga0210040_10001177_pt1 | contig 40411 bp, 63 predicted proteins | sample CryGeyCG12114_NA_FD_185462 | JGI IMG/M metagenome (GOLD analysis project Ga0210040, IMG submission 185462) | Groundwater microbial communities from aquifer - Crystal Geyser CG19_WC_8/21/14_NA (SPAdes) (version 2) | ecosystem: Environmental > Aquatic > Deep subsurface > Groundwater | place: USA... | reverse complement strand
CGCGGTGCGGGTACCGCCGGTCGGGTCCTCACCGAACGTCTGCGCCGAGTACCCGGCAGACCGCAGGATCACCTCGGTCAGCTCCTGCGCGGCCCGCAGATGCTCATCCACGCGGATCGCGAACTGCACCTGCTCCATCGGCAGGCCACCATCACGCACACCGGCGAGCATGTTGACCGGGGCGAACAGCTCCTGCTCCAGGTCGAACGACGCCCCGTTGCCCGGGCCGTTGTTCTCCAGCAGCGACCGGGCCACGATCACCCGCGCCTTACCCAGGCGGATGTCGCGCTGCAGCGACGAGTACGTCTCATCCAACGCGTCCATCAGCGGTTCGATGCCGTCGAGGTCGGAGCGGCCGTAGTTGACGCCGACCGGGTGCTGCCGCCACACCCGCTGCGGGGTCTGGTTCGGCACGTACACCACCGCGAGACCCGCCGACTCGGTGTCGATCGCCCCGTCGGCGTCCACCAGGTCAGCGAGACCAGCCGTGGACGGGTGCTCAGTGAGCGGCACCGGCCGCCCGAGCTCCGTCCCCGACCCCTGGTAGAGGCCGTGGAGGATGACCCCGTTGCCGCCGCGGATCTCGTGCCGCTCCAGGTGCCGCAGCACAACCCCGTCAGCGTCCGTCAGCCGCCACCAGAACGTGACCGCGGTCAGCCGGCCCCACCGGAACTCCGGCACGGCGTGGTCCGCGTCCAACGTGGTGAGGAACGGCCGATCAGGCACCGTCTGCTGATCCCAGGCGACCCGCAGGTACACCCCGCCCAGCGCGGACCCGACCTCGTGGGCGCCGGCGAGCTTGCCGTGCAGCCCGTCGTCCACCAGTTCCGCGATCCGGCCCTGCGTGCCCTGGTCGTCGACGGTGATCGTGGGGGGCTCGGCGAACAGCAGGTCCGCGGATGCCTGGCAGATGTCGGCGGCGATCGGCACGTGCAGCTGGTCGCGGCGGGCGGTGAGGTCACCGGTGGGGCGGCCCCAGAACGCGCGCGCAGCGGCGCCCTGGATCCCGCCGCGGTACTGCGCCGGGCGGTCCAGGGTCTGCTGCTGGGCCTTGTAGGCGGCGTTCAGCTTCTCCGGGGTGCCCGCGTACCAGGCGGACCACTGCGACAGCGGCCCGAGGATCCCATCGAGCTGCTTCGGTGGCCACGGCGTGTTCGCTTCGGGGAGGGGCACGCCGGCGCCTCCTCAGCTGCGGGTCAGGGGCAGTCGTCTGTCCAACAGGGCGTCGCAGCGCTGCCGCCAGATGCGGCGCCACAGGTCGTCGCGGGAGTGGCGGAGAGCGTGGGCGAGCGCCCGCAGCTCGTCGTCGGTGGTCTCCAGCGGGCTGCGGGGCGCGGGCGTGGTCATGCCGCCTCCAGGGCCGGTTCCGTCAGCTGCCCCCGCCACAACGCCTCCGTCGTCGCCACCGCGTACCGGGCGCCGTCCAGCGAGTGATCCGCCGTCTTGATCGGCTTGTCCTCGCCGCGCTCCGTCGCCTTCGGGTCCCACGCGTAGCCGGTGACCTCCGTCAACCAGCCCGTGCACCGATCCGACACCCGCAGCTGCTGCGACCCAAGCAGGGAGGCGGTGGTGCGGATGCCGTAGGAGACGTCGTTGTCCGCGTCGACCAGGTTGGTGACACCGTCCTGGTGGAGCTGCACCTTCAGCGACGCGGCTGCGGGGTCGATCGCCAGCCACTCCACCCGCGGCTCCACAGCCTGGGGAAGATGCTGGGTGGTCAGCCATGCCCGGAGCCCGGCGGACAGTTGGGCGTCGGACAGGCGCATCCCCGCCGACTGCGACGGGTCGTGCCGCCACTCGTCGACCAGGTACAGCTTGCGGTCCACGCCCAGGCCGAGGAGCAGCCCGGCGGTGGCGTTGGTGGTGCCGTAGTCGAGGCCGCACGCCAGGAGCCGCTGCATCGTCGGCAGAGCATCCCAGGCGATCTGGTGCACCGCCGGGTTCCACATGTCGTACACGGCGCCCTCAGCGGCGACCCACTCGCCCTGGATGAACCGGCGGTACCACAGGCCCGTGTACTCGGCGGAGATCGACTGCACGTACCGCGGCGACAGGGACGGGTTGTCGGCGAGGCGGAACGTGAACCGCCGCCAGTCGGTGAGCGCCACCAGCCGGTCAAGGAACTTCCGCTTCAGCCAGTGCGCCGGGTTGTCCGGGTTCGTCGTCCCGAACAGCTGCGCCCCGGTGACGGACATGCGGCCGAGCATCTGGGTGAAGAACTGTTCGGGAATGGTGGTGAGCTCGTCACCATAGGCGCCGGCGACGGTCATGCCTCGGATGACCAGTTCGGCCTTGGCGTCTGAGGCGCCGATGATGTGCACCCTTCGGCCCAGGATGCTGACCGTGGGAGCGCCGTAGTTGCCGATGACGGTCGCGGCGGCGGACCCGAACAGTGCGGGGTCCTGGAGGGGGCCGATGACGTTGCGCCACACGGCGTCCCGGGTGCGGCCGAACATGACGAGCTCACCGCCCGAGGGCGGGTCGGCGAGGTAGATGAGCCAGCGCAGCAGGGAGCCGATGGTCTTCCCTGAGCGGATCGCGCCTTCCCACACGTTGACGCGGCCGTTCGCGCCGCGGATCGAGTCGAGCTGCTTGTCGGACAGGCTCACTGCTCGGGCCCGTGCACCCCGAGCGCCTCACCGAGCTGCGACAGGAGCGACCGTTCTCGCTCGACACCGTTGGTGGCGTCGATCGCCTCGAGTTTGGTGGCGGATGCGAGGTGTCGGCTGATGGAGTCGGCCATGTTCCGCCGGTCGAGGGCGGGCACGAAGGCGAGGATCTGGGTGCGTTCGGCGCCGCCGGAGTCCTTGAGCACCGTCGACCAGGTGGTGGTGTTCTCCAGCAGCCCGAGTTCGGTCTCGACGACGCCGTAGACGCGGGCGACGATGCTCTGCCGGCGGGCCTTGTTGTCGACGACGACGGCCTCGGTTGCTTTCGCGGTACGCGCACGGTCGAAGGACAGGCCGAGGTCTCTGGCGTACTTCGAGACTGTGGACTTTGACCGGCCCATGATGGTGGCGATCGCGGTCAGGCTGGCGCCGGTGGCGTGGAGTTCGCGGAGCTTCGCGGTGTCGTCGTCGGTCCAGGCGGGGAACCGCTGGTGGGGCCAGTCTCCTCCGGCCATCGGTTCACCTCGACGCGGTGGGGTGCAGGCTCCTGGCCTGTCACGGGCTGTTCGACGGGCCGCCAGGGCGCCGGTGGTGATGCCGCACACCCCGGTCCGGTGGGACCCGGCTTCGTGTCCGGGCCGGGGGTGCGGGCCGTGCCCGCCTCTTCCTGGCGGCCCCGTCGCGTTCCACGGCGGCGGAGGGGATGTCCCCGGGGGTGGGCGCATGGTCGGCGAGCTGTAGCAGCCGTGTGTGAGGTTGGCGTGCTGCTCGGTCGCGGCGTCCAGGCGGCCGTGTTCCCCCGGGAAGTTGGGGCCGGGCGCGGCCCTCTGACAAGCGCGCCCGGCGTCTGCCGGCCGGTTCGCCCCCGGACAGCAGAGGACCCCGGTCGCATCAGCGTTCCCGGGGTCATCGACCACACGGTGGACACACGTGTGGTACTGCGGATGATGGTGTCGCAGCCAGTGACCCTCTGTCAAGCCGGCGTGCTTGCGTGTCGCGATGCAAGCTCCTCGGCTTCCTCGATGTCGTACAGCGGCACCTTCCCCAGCAGGTGGCAGGCGACGGGCTGCAGGTTCCGGCGGATGCTGGAGATGTGCACGCCGGTGGTCGCGGAGATCAGCTGCCGGGTGAGCAGAATCCGGCCCGTGTCATCCCGCAACGGCGACGGGTGAGGCAGTAGAGCCCGGCCGCGCCTCACGGTCGCCACGCCTCGTCGTAGTCCGGGTGGTCGGCGTAGGGGACGGCCAGAAGGCGCATGGCCGCCTTGAGGCCCTGTTGGTAAGCCTCATCTGCCGCTGGCCCGAACAGTCGATCCCTGAGCGTCTCCTTCGGCCCGGTCCAGGCCGACTGCTGCACAATCCGCCGCTTGGCCTCGCACTCGGCGAGGGCACGTTCCGGGAACGAGCGACGGTCGGCGACGACGATGCCCGACATCGTTCGCCAAGCCCAGTGCTGCTCGATGGCGGTGTGGACAAGTGCCTCATCGTCGGCGATGCGGGCGAGCAGGAACTCCGTCAGGTCGCTCACGCTGCCGCCCCAGCGGTCTGCTGCCGCACGATGTCGAGCCCGGAAGTGGACGTGCCGCACGCCGAGCAGGTGGCGGTGCCAGCGGCCAGCCTGATCCGGCCGCCACAGCCGCACCGTGGGCCGTTCGAGCCGCCCGGGTCGTTGACGCGGCGCACCGCGGACCACAGGCTGCGGATCGCGTCGTAGAACTCGTCCACCCAGTCCTGCGTCAGGATCCATTCGAGCTCACCGGCGAGCAGTCGCCGCTCGGACGACACTGTGGCCGGCACGTACACGCGGTTATCGAACCGCCACGCGACGCACGTGGCGTGGTCGCAGTCGTCGCACCACGGGCCGGTCGGTGCGTAGGCGCGGCGACGGGTGATCCACCGCCAGTCGGGTTCGATGCCGCGCTGCTCACGCACCAAGCGGGCCCATGAGCCGAGGGTCTCGAGTACGGATGGGGTGTCGTCCCATCCCCACACGTCGGTGGTGCCGTCGCCGCGGCGGTCGGCCCGTAGCGCCATCACGTCGAGGTTCCCCACCGACCGCTGGGAGGTGAGGGTGGTGCCGCCCACGGTGCCAACCTCACGGCCCTGCATCGACGGGGTCGCATCTAGCTGCGCGAACTCGTCTCCGATGCGGGCGATCCAGTCACCGAGCCGCGCCGCGTCCTGAACGCACAGCAGGATCCCGGGGGCGGCCGGTCGGGTGCAGGCGCCGGCGACACACGGCGGACCGTCGGGGTGGGTCACTGTCGCTCCCTGGCTGTGTCGGCGCGGTGTCGCCCTGCCTGCGGGGACGGGTGCTGCGCCTCGAGGTCGGGCCGGGTGGGTGCGGCCTGCTGCGCGGGGGTGGGCCGGTCCAGGTCGGCGTCGGCGGTGTCGTTGAGCCACGCCCACAACCGGTTGTAGTCACCGTCGATTCGGGTGATCTCGCTGACCAGATCGGACCAGGCTTCGACGTTGCCCCGGTGCGCCTTGTGGAGCCGTTCGACGTCGACGATGAGGGCGACGGTGACGGCCAGGAGGATGAGTCCGCCGGCGAGGCCGATCCAGTCGCGGACGGTCACCCGAACGCCTCAGGATCGACGGGCAGCGCTTCGGGGGCCTCTAGGCCGTAGAGGTACGCGGTCGCCTTTTTCCGGCGCCCTGGGGCAACCGCGATGCTGGCTTGGATCATCAGGCTGTCGGTGTCGGTGAAGCTGCTGTAGATGCCGAGGTAGTAGCGCTGGACGTCCATGCGCTCCAGGTGGATGGCGACTCCGCTGAGGACTATCTCGTCGATGTCACCGTCGAAGGCAGTGATCCGGTCGTTGGGGCCCGGTGTCCAGAGCCTGCTCACCACTCGACCCCGTGGTTGCGGTGCTTGACCTCGGGTTCGTGGCCGGGAGCCAGCTCGCAGAACATCGTGAGCGTGAACGACCTGACGGTGTGCTGGTCACCGCAGGTAGGTGGGGTGTCGGTGGTGAGCGCGTCAGCGCGGGCGCGAAGCTTGCCGACCGCGAACCGCTTGCCTTTGACGAACGACCCGAACACTGGGGTGACGTCGAGCTCGTCCGCTGCCTGCCGCAGTTCGTCTGCTCGCGCCTGGTCGCACAGCCGCTGCACCACAGGCAGGAGCGTTTCCAGGTACGTGTCGACGGTCTCCTGCGTCTCGGGCAGGTCGCTGAGCGGTTCGCCCGCGTCGACCTCCCACATCGCCACCAGCGCCTCGGCGAGTGCCTGCCGCATGTCCCCGGACTGCGAGGACACCGGGACGGTCACCGGTCGTCGTCCTCGTCGTTGTAGAGCCCGCCGTGGAGGAGGGAGTTCTTCGTCATCTCCAGCATCCCGAGCAGCTCGACCGCAGCGGGGATCTCGCCGTCTTCATGACCGTCGTCGAACTCGGCGATGACAAGGTCGCCACCGTCGGGCATCATGCGGCGCTGGATGCTGATGCGGGCCACCACCATGCCGTCGTCCTCGCTCACTGTCCGCCTCCTGTCTCGGGGCCGGCCAGAGCGGCTTGCAGGTGCTCGACCACGCGCACCATGTCGGCTCGGGATGCGGTCCGGTCGCGGTCGGGGTCGAAGCCGCGGATGAACGCCACGTCGTCGGCGGGGAGTCGCACCGTCACCAGCCCGCCGTCGTCGGCCGTGGTGGGCTGGGGCACGAGGGCAGTGGCGAGGTGGTCAACCACATGCTGGATGACGTCCTGACCGAGCCTGACGCCGCCGCAGCGACATCCGGAGAACGGCCCCGTCTCGCTTCGCATGACCGGGTGGTGGACACGAAGGACGTCCCGCAGCGTCTCCCGGTCTGCCGTGTCCGGCGCGGGCGTGGTGTCCGCCGACGGCGGGACGGGGCGCTGTGCAGTGAGAGCGGCCGTCGCGCAGGGCCAACCAGCACCGCGCCCGTGGCGGCGGCAGTAGACCTGCCCGGTGTACGCGCCGGTCTTGGGCTCGCACGTCTCCGCTGCCGGGGTGGGGGCGTCGGCGGTCATCGGGACAGTCGCCGGTACGTGGCGCACGGCCAGGGCTTGCGGCAGGCCCAGCAGACCCCCGGGTTGGCGTCGTAGAGCTGGTGGAGGTGCAGCCGGATCCAGTTGATGAGCTTCACTTGACGCCCTCCCAGTCGTGGTTGCCGCTGTGGGCGGTGCAGTCGCCGCAGCACCAGCTGCCGATCTCGCCTTCGCGGGTGAAGCAGCCGATCTGACGTGCGCTGCAGGACGGGCACGGCGCGTGGACGCGCGCTTGGGCGGTGACGTCGTCGGCTGGGTAGGCGCTCACCGGGCACCCCCAGCGGTGCGGACGGTCCGGCAGGGGTAGTCCTCCTCGTCCATGACGCACCACGGCCCAGCCGAGTGCTGCACGTGCAGCGCCAGCACGGCGGCGAGTCGTTGCGCGTCGTCGGAGGGCTGCACGGCCGGGGAAGCGGCGAGGTGTGGCGACCCGGGCGACCTTGGCCGTAGACGCCCAGCACGGCCAGCGTCGTCGCTCGGGTTCTCACCTGCCGTTTCCGGCCACACCTCGTCTACCGGCCGCTGCTGCGGGAAGGACAGTGGACCCGCAGGTAGCCGGTGTAGCCCCATCTCACGCATCGCCTCGTCAGCCGTCATCGCCTGCCCGCGCTGGTCGTCCTGCCCGGTGGGCGTGGGGCCGGTCATCGGGGGTCCCCGAACGCAGCCGAGACGGCGGCGACCGTGGGGCACGGCCAGTCGACCCGGCAGGTCTCGCAACAGTTGGGCCCGTATCGCCATCGCGGGACCGCGACGTGCAGCTGCAGCACCGCCTGGACTGCTGTGACCGCGGCCGGTCCGGTGTTGCGCAACGCCACGATCGCGGCAGCGTCGGCGCGGTACATGGCTCCGAGGTCGTCCAGCACGTAGACGTCGGTGCTCTCGCTGACGATGTCCGCACCGCCGATAGCGTCCTCGCTCACCGCCCACGGCCCGGGCGTCGCCAGTGCGACAGCGGCGTCCACAGCAGCCAGCCGGGCACGAATATCGGCGGTCACGACCGAACCTCCGACCGCACGACGTCGAGCGCGACGTGGGCTTCGATCAGGAAGCCGTCACGGTTCAGGGGCGTGGCTTCGGACCACGGATCGCCGGGTCCAAACTGCGCGTGCAGGGCCTCAGCGACGCGCTCCGACAACGACTCGGGCGCAGGCTCAGCGGCTTCGATCCTCGCCAGCGTGTCCCGCTCGGCGGCCGTGAACTCCCCCAACGGCAAGGCGGTCACGCGACGGCACCGGCAGCAGCGATGACGACGTCGCCGTGCTCGACCGGCTGGAAGTTGCCGCGCCGCGTCTTCACCACGGTCGGCCAGTCGTTGCCGCGCATGTTCGACAGCAGGATGTCGTGCTGGTCGGCGGTAGGCCACGACTCGATGTCCTCGGCGGTGAACTCCTCTCCGACGTAGATCCGGTAGGCCGCGATGGGGGCGCCGATCTGCTTCCAGAGCTCGCCGCCTTCGCCGTCGTCCCATCGCTTCTGCTCCACGGTGGTGACCTGCAAGGCGAACCAGCCGCCATCGTCGGTCACAGCAGCCAGCGCTGCCTCAAAGCTCGCGTCGGGCAACTCGACCGGCCGCCCGTCCTCGGGGAAGAACGATCCGGGGTACAGCGGGGTCGCCGTGATGCGGGTTCGTGTCGTCACGTCAGTTCTCCTTCTTGCTTGTCAGAGGGCAGGAGGTCTTGCAGTTGCCCCGCGGCGGGCATGTGGGGCCGGGACACAACCACCCCCCAACCACCCCGCCGCCGGCCATCAACGCGCCCGGGAACGACGAACGTGCGTGCCTCTGACCAGCGCTTCCATGGCCGCGTTGAGCAGTTCGGCGCACAGGTCGCGGATGCTGCGGGGGTAGATCACGGCTGCCGCTCGGCGCGGTCTGCGATGCGCACCGCGATGCCGAGGGCCAGGGCTACCGCGGTGCCCGCGAGGGTCCAGGCGGTGGCGATGACGGTGCAGGTCATCGTGGGTCTCCTGTCTGGGACGGGGCGACGTCCGGTTCGTTGAGCGTGGCAGCGGACTATCACGCCGTCAAGCGTGACACGCGACAGTCATCGGTCAGTTCGAGTTCGTTGACCGAACTTGTCCCGGAAGTTGCGGAATTCCTGGCGCCCGGGCCCGTCTTCGGGTGCACCGGGGCCGGCGAGGGGCGGCGCGTCGGTGAGGTCACGGGGCGGGGTCCATCCGGCGGTCTGAAGCTGCTCCAGGAGCCACGTGGCGGTGTCGTGCGGGTCGGGCTTGGAGGCTACGGCGCGGTCCCGTTCGAGGGCTTGGGCGACGAGGAGCCGGCTCTTGGCGAGCTGCGGCTGGTCGGTGGTCACGCTGGCCGCCTCCTTGCCGCGATCCGGTCGATCTCGATCAACTGCGCGAGCACGTCGTCTCCTGTTGTTACGTTCCGAACGGAACTAGCACGTTGGTCAGTGGTTAGGTCTTGTGGTTGGTCTTGGTTAGGTGGGGTGCAGCTCCTGCCGGTGTTCTCTGCACCAGTTGCCGGTGTTCTGGCAGGAGCTGCCGGTGATCCCTGCAGGAGCTGCCGGTGTTCCGATGCTTCCGAGGCTGTATCAGCGGCAGGAGCTGCCGGTGATGTGTCGAGAACAGCGGCATCAGGTGCCGCTGTTTCGTCGGGGTCGAGCATCGCCACGCGGTCGAGAAGATCGACCGGAATGGTCAGCCGGTACTCGTCGGTGATCGCCCGCCGGCCCAGCGATGACCCCTCGCGGACCCGCTCGACAAACCCGAGCTGACGAAGTCGGGTGAGGGCGCCTCGTACGGTCCGCTCGGACAGTTCTGTGACGGCGACGAGTCGGGCCACACCGGGCCTGATGCTGCTGCCGTCGCGGTTGGCGTACTGGGCCATGGTCATGCCCACGTACTTGGTGGTGGAGCCAATCCGGGCACGGCGTACGAGTCGTTCCCACTCATACCGGTCGACATCTGTTCCGGTCGTGCCGCTCACCATGGTCTGTGGGCGTGCATGAATGGCTTGTGCCGCGGCAGTGGTGGCGGAATACTCACCGAGGGCCCTCCTTTTTGGGCAGCGATGAAGGTGGGTCAAGCGGCCCTGTTCGGTGTTCCCGCACCGGCGGGGCTGCGACCATTCTCCCCCTCCCGAACGGCGTTATCCACACGCGAAAGCCGTTTCCAACTTGGGGATTTGTGCATTTCGCTGTCCACCCCTGTGGACAACCCCATGTCGTGCAATGCTGCATTTCGGTCGGCTGCTAGCGCCGCCCACCCAGCTCGGACATCGCGGGGCACTTCCCGACATGGGAGCAGCGTCTCGGCGAGCATCTGTCGGCAGATGAGGTCGAGCAAGTCGCCTGGTGGTGGTGGGTCTGCGGTCATGGTGGTCCCCGTTCGTCCGGGCCTGGGTGGGCGTCGGTCTACTTCGCGGTCTCGGTGGGTGTGTCGGGCGGTCGTGGTTAGGCGGCTTTGCGGCGCCTCTGACGGCGACAGGTGATGCACACCCGCTCAGTGGACTTCCTCGTCCGCCGCACGACGGTCATCGTGTTGTCCGGGGTGTATGCGTGACCTGCCGGGCAATGCGTCTTCTTCAGGTTGCGCAGAACTCCGAGTCGCCGGCTGTCTGCCACTTTCTCGACGGCGGTGCCCCATGCCAGGTTCTCGGGACGGGGCTACCGCAGCGTCAAGCTGTGGCGGGTGTGCAGAGCGTCCGCGCTTGGGAAGCGACATCACCCGGCCGCGGTCGCTGACTTCGTAGAGATGCTCGTAGCCGGGCACCGGTCGCCAGATCTCCTCAGGCTGGCACCGGTCGGAGGATCTGCGCACGCTGGACTGACCGCTCATGCGGCCAGCTCGGTCCTGCAGTAGCCGAGCGCGGTGCCCAGGCGCCCGGTGATGGCGAGCTGGACGGCCCTGTACGGGTCGAACGTGGGTGGGTGCTCGGCGCAGCGTCGACCATGGACGCCGTCCAACGTGGCGGTGTCCTGGGTGCGGCAGACGGTGCATCCGCCGGCGGCGACCGCGGTGTAGTCGTTCACGCCGCGTCCCTGCGCATGGCGGCGCGGACGCGGGACACGCTGCCCTCGGAGATGCCGAGCTTGCGCGAGATGTCCCGGATCGACAGCCCGTTGATGACGGTCAGGTCGCGGATCTGCTGCCGCTGGTCGTCGGTGATGAGCCGGCGTGGCTGCCGCTTGTGTGGCTGCGTGCGGGGTGGTCGGCCGGTGGCCTTGTGCAGCGGTGCCCGTTCCCGTTCGGACAGGCCGCCCCACGTCCCGTAGCGCTCGCCGTTGGCGAGGGCGTGCGTGAGGCAGTCGGCCTTGACTGGGCATGGTGGCCGGCCGGTGGTGCCGTTGCAGATGCGCTTCGCCGGGGCGGAGGACCTGCTGGGCTCGGGGAACCACAGGTCGGCGTCGGCCCAGCCGCACAGGGCGTCAGCCATCCAGGACGGCGGTGCTGGGAGGGTCATGCGGCGCCGTCCAGGGCGGCCGTGATGCCGGTCAGCAAGAACTCGGCGGCGGGTGGGGTGACGGCGTTGCCCAGCTGGCGCACCCGCTCGCGCCGGTTGCCCAGGACCCGGTAGTCGCCGTGGAAGGCCATGGCGGCCTGGATCTCGTGGGGCTCGAGCATCCGGAACGTGCAGTCGTCGACGACCGGGGTCGGTGCGGGCCAGCCGACGATCGACTGGTGGCCGGCGGTGGTGACGGTGCGGGCCGGTTCGGTGGCGGAGGTGCACATCTCGCCGCCGTCACCCCTGCTGCTGTTGTGCCGGACGAGCATGTGGTGGGTGCCGGAGGCGGTGAGGGTGGCGAGTGGCTCGCGGACGTCGCGGTGGGTTGATCCGCCTCCGCGGAGCTCGGCGATGAACGCAATGCCTGCGGTGTCGACGGTGCCCATGGTCGGCATCGGTCGCCCGGCGGGGACGGCCTCGCGCTGGCTGCCGTAGTAGGGGACGACGAGCGCGGTCTCGGCGCGGGTGGTCATGGTCCGCATCGGCTCGGCGGCGTGCTGGGCCTGTTTCCCGTCGCGGCCCTCAACCGGGACAACCAGTGCCCGGGTCTCCGAGGTCGTCAGAGTGGCGGTCGGTTGGTCGACCGGCCAGGCCCGGGCATACACCGGTCGGCCGTCATTGCCGGTGCGGACGAACGTGTTGCCGCGGGCCTCGAAGGTTAGTGGTCGTCCGGCATACCGGGCCAGTCCGGCCTCGATCCTGGCGAGTGTCTTCTCCGACAGCGGCTTGACCCGGTCGCCGATGCGCTGGCCGGGCATCGTCCAGTCGATGGCTGAGGCCGCCGGCAGGGCGTAGGGCTCAACCAGGGCGCCGCGGCAGGCGGTTCGCGGGCACCGGTACACGTACTGCTGCCGGTACCGCCCGACCCGGCGGCCGGGCTTGAACACCTGAACGGCGGGGACCTCGCTGTCGCAGCTGGTGCAGTGCGCCAGCGGGCGAGGGGTGACGTCGGGGCGGGGGTCGCCGTCGCGGGAGAAGACGATGTACAGCCGGTCGCGGGACTGCGGGGCCCGAGGGGCGATCGCGGCGGGGGCGTGCATTGAGTTCAGCGACACCAGCTGGTGGGTGTAACCGAGGGAGGTCATGGCCATCAGCCAGGCGTCCCACATGACCCACTTGGCGGCGTCGACGACGTTCTCCACGACGATCGCTCGGTAGGCGTGTCGCTCGGCGAACCGGGGGACGTCCCACATGGTGGCCCGGGACCGCTCCGCCGCCTCGGTGGGCAGGGTCTCGCCGAACAGGTCGGGCTGTGCGTGCCGCTTGACTCCCTTGGCCTGGGAGTGGTTGGTGCACTCGGGGGATGCCCACAGCAGGTCGGTGCGCGGGATGCGCCGTGGGTCGACCTGGGAGATGTCGGCGACCAGGTGGTCGGCGTCGGGGAAGTTCTCGGCGTGGGAGTCGACTGCGAGCTGCCAGTGGTTCGCGGCCAGGCGCAGCTCGATGCCGGGGACGGCGTGGGCGCCCTGAGCGGAACCGCCGGCGCCGCAGAACAGGTCAGTCAGGGTGAGGCTCACGCCGCTCCTTCGGATGCTGATGGGTCGCCGTAGCCGGCGGCGTGGAGGAGTGCGGTGAACGTCATGCCGTCCATGAGCACGTAGCCAGCGCCAGCGGAGGTGCGGCCGCGGCGCTTGATCCAGGCGACTCCGTACTCGGCGCCCGCGTTCTCGCGCTCGGTCTCCGCTTCGTCGCACCACTCGGCCAACGAGTGGCGTTGCTGGGACTTGCACTCGATGACCAGGCCGGGGATGCCGGTGATGTCGCCCTTGTCGCGGGCCCCGGCGAGGCTGCGGCGTTCGGCGTACTTGAAGCCGCGGGACAGCAGGTAGTCGACGACCTGCGACTCCCAGCGCGTCCCGCGGGCCTTCGCGGCGCTCACTGCTCACCGGCCGCGGTGTCGTCACTGTCGGGCTTCCAGTCGGCCGGGGGCTCGTCGACCCAGTCCTCGGGCAGAGTCGTCTGGTCCGGCACCGTGACGTCGGGGTCGGGGAACAGGTCATCGACGTCGGCGCCGTCCTTGGTGATGGCCTTGTACCAGGCGGCGGCGTTGGTGACGTCGGCGTCGGTCCACTCGGCACGGGACTTGCCGACCTTCGCTTCGAGCCGGTCGAGGTCGACGTGCTGGGCGGCGAACGCGGCGATCATCTTGCCGATGCGGTCGGTCGGCAGGGGTGCCGCAGCCGTCTTCGGGAGGGGCTGCACCACGTACGGGGATCGCTTCCCCCGGGTCACCGTGAGCGCGAGGGTGAGGGCCTGGTCGATGCCGTCGAGATGGCTGATGCGGATGCCGCCGATCTCCTGCCCGCCGAAGCGGACGGTGGGATCGCGGTAGAGGGTGAGTCGTCGGCCTCCGTAGGTGGAGGCGTCCTTGCCCCAGGCGGCGACCATGACGCGGCGCATCGACTTGGACGGCTTGAACGGGCGGCCGGGGAACTCGACGAGGTGTACGTCGATCGGCTGCTCGGTGCTGCCGCGCTTGACCTCGGCGATGGTGAAGGTGCGGGGGCCGGACATGAGGTCGTCGGCGTTGAGCTGGTCGGAGCGGGGTGCGATGGAGTCGGTCATGTCGAGCACGTCAGATCACCATGTCTTCGAAGTCGGGGGAGCGTTCGGTTGAGGGCAGGCCCTTGGTGGCCGCCTGGTACTGCTGAACCATCTGCGCCGCGGTGTCCTCGAACGCCTTGACGGCGCCGACGATCGCGGTGAACCACCGCTCGTCCGGGACCACGTGGATGCGGTAGAGGGGCATCCCGCCGCAGTAGGAGAGGTAGTCGCACCACTTGCGGCCGGAGACGAGGAGGCCGCACTGGATCTGGGCGGCGTTTTCCGGTGGCACTTCGCCGGAGAGGATGGTCTGCAGGTGCTTTTTGGGCCGTCGTGACTTGACCTCCACCAGGCCGTCGTCGCCGACGAGCCCGTCGGGGGAGTAGCCGATCCGGAAGCCCCAGTCGTCGCGGACCATGAACCCGGCCGTGCTAACCGGGGCGAAGTGCTCGGCGTACTTGGCGACGGCGAGAGGCTCGTCCTCCATGCCGCGCAACATGTCGTCGCCGAGGTAGGTGGGGTCGGTCCAGCCGGTGATGCGCTCGGCGACCAGCAGGGCGACGAGGCTGCGGGAGTGGTCGTTGTTGGCCGGCTGGATGGTCTTGGTGGTGATCAGCTGGTCGACGACGGAGGCGGTGACGATGCCGCGGCGCTGGTCGTGCCACTCGTCGGTGCCCTGGATCAGGTCGGGCAGCACAGTGAGGCTCATGCCGCCACCTGCTCGAGCACGCGCATCGGCCATTCGCCGGTGGGCAGGTCGTCGGTGCGGCCCTGCTTGATCAGGTAGTCGCGGAACGAGGCGGCCTGCTCGGCGGCCCAGCGCACCTGGTCGGCGTGGAGCTCAGGCAGGCTGCGTCCGCCGACTGCGGGGTGGCGGCGGGCGAGGGCCCACATGACCCGTGCTGCGGCGAGCGCGTCGGCGGTCGCGTCGTGGGCGCCGCCGTGGGTGACGCCGTAGTGCTCGCAGGCGGCGGTGAGGGTGCGCTTGCCCTTGCGGTACCGGTCGACGGCCTTGTCGATGACGAACGGGTCAAGGACGAGCGTCGGAGTGAACGGCCCCAGTCCCGTTCCGAGGTGTCTGTGCAGCTCCCGGTCGAAGATCGTCAGGTCGTAGGGAGCGTTGTAGACCAACACCGGAACCTCGCACAGGATCGCGGTCTCGAAGTTGCGCGCGATCTCGGCCAGGCACTCGGCCGGCGGACGCCCGTGGGTGAGGGCGTGGTCGTCGGTGATGCCGTGGACGGCGGTGGCCTCGGCAGGGATGGGGACGCCGGGGTTGATGAGCCAGGACGTGACCTCCGGCTGAGCGCCGGGCTGCAGGAGCACGGTGGTGGCGGTGACGATGCGGTCGACGTCGCAGTCGGTGCCGGTCGTCTCGGTGTCGAAGGCCAGGAACGGGCCCTCGTGCCAGCCGGTCATGCTGCTGCTCCGTTCTGGGAGGGCTCGGCGAACTCGCCGCAGGTGCAGTCGAGGCCGAGGCAGGGGGCGTGGAAGGCGCGTTGGTGGTCGCAGTCGGCGCACACGTCGGGGTCGGGTCCGTCCTCGGTCATGCAGCCGCGGGGGCACTCCTCGATCGCGCCGTCGTGCTGCTGCCAGCCGCCGGAGCCGTGGCAGACCGGGCACTGGGCGCTCATGCCGCCAGCCCCGTCCCGGAGCACTGCCAGCAGGTGAAGTCGCCGCCGGTGTTGGGGTCTTCGACGTCGCCGCGTCCACGACATAGTCGGCACAGCGGTGTGGGGGGCAGGAGCCCGGTGTGGTCGCCGTCGTGGTTGGCGGGCCACACGCACGGGCCGAGCGGGGTGGGCTCCTGGCAGTCGAAGACGGCGTCGACCTGGTTGCCGAGGTGGGCCAGCAGCTGCTCGTCGGCGGTCACTGGACGACCTGCCCGGTTTCGCCGTCCCACAGCAGGGTGAGGGGCTTCTTCATGAACTCAGTGCTGCAGTGCAGCCACTCGCCGTCGTGCTCTTCGATGGATCCCCACCACTGGGGCCCGTTGCGGCGGTCCATCGTGCGCGGCACGGCGTACCGGATGGTCCCCGTGGCGTCCCTGACCACATCGCCGTAGGCGGGCGTCTCGCGCGGGTGGTTGACGTACAGCGGGCGCGGAGCGCGGGAGATCAGCTCGATAGTCCGCTGAGGGCCGAAGAGCACGCTCCCATTGGCCTCACGGATGACGTAGCTGCCCTGCTTGTTCGGCAAGTGGAGCAGGAGCGCTCCGTACTCCGACAACTCCAGTGGGCCGCTGATCGACGTCCCCGACGGCCAGTCCAAGGACTCCAGCCGGATGACGTCGCCGGGCTGCAGGTCCGCGACCTGCTCGAGGGTGATCACGACGCCACCGCCACGATCGCGGCCTGCTCGCGGGTGGGCTGGCGACGCCGGGCCACGTAGCCCTCGATCTGCTCCACCAGCCGCGCCGCCGTGCGGGCCGCGGCCTCGACCTGCGCCTGGTCGACGGTCATCGCGTCGAACCGCGGGTGGTCCGGCAGCTCGTCGAGGTCGGAGTCCATCCAGTCGCAGGAGATGAGCCGCCACAGCTGGTCCAGCTCGTCCCGCAGGTGCCCAATCACCTCCGTGGTGTCCGCTGAGGTGAGGCCGAGCAGCGGCCGGTAGATGCGGGACACCTCGGCCGCGTCCGCACCCAGGGTGGCGGTCAGCTGCTCCAGGTGCGCGCACACGGCGAGCGCCTCAGCGGTGCCGTGGGGGAGTGCGGTCATCGGAGGACCTCCGTGATGTTGTTGGCGAACGCGGTGTCGATCCGGTCGTCGAGGCGACGAGAGAGGCGCGAGTTGGGGTCGCGGAGCAGCACGGCGCCGATGACGGCGAGGGCGCAGATGCCGAGGGAGACGCACAGCAGCGCCTCGTCGGGGGTCACCGGGCACCGCCCGAGATGAGTCCGGCGATCGCGTAGGCGGTGATCAGGGCGCAGGCGATGACGGTTCCGCCGACGTAGCCGGCGTGCGGCCGGGGGTTGGACGTCTCCGGGTCGAGCACCGCGGCGAACACGGTCGCTACCAGCGCCAGCAGCCGGTCGAACAGGCGACGCAGCGGGGCCCGGGTGTCGTAGGTGGCGACACCACCGCACGGGGCGGGCAGCAGCGGCCGACCGTCCAGCTTCGGGATCAACGTGGTGGGCGGCAGGTCCACGGAGATCGGCCGGGTCGTGAGATCGTGCATGGTGATCGACTCCCATCAGTCGGTCGAGATGACGGCCGTCCTCCTGCATGAGGGCGGCTGTCGTCGTTTCGGGGGTGGGTCAGGCGGTGCGGCGGGGCCGCGTGGTGGTGCGCGCTGCGATGAAGTCCTGCAGCGCCCTCTGCGTGATCCGAGTCCGCGCCCGGCCCCTGAGGCCGATGTCGCAGGTCTGGATCAGGCCCTCGGAGATCAGCCGGTAGACCGTGTTCTCCGAGCAGCGCAGCTCCTCAGCTGCCTCGGGGACGGTGAGCAGCAGCGTCACGCCACACGCCCCACTTGGGTCGCGCCCTCGTGCGCTACGCGATACACCTCGGGCTCGAAGAGGATGGCCTTGGGGTTGCCGATGGCCTCCTGGATGGCGCTGGCGAGCTGGGGACTGCAGGTGTCCCGCTTCCCTGAGCACAGGTGCCCGATCGCGGAGCGGTGCTGAGGACCCCCGCAGCGCCGGGCCAGTTCGCGGACCGAGAGCTGCTGCACGGCCATCAAGCCGACGAGTAGTTCTTTGCTTTTGAGGCGCACGTCGAGCCTCCAATCGGTTGCCACGTTCGCGACTCCTTCACTGTAGACGGGTCTTGCGCTGTCACGCAAGACCTTACGACAGGTAGACGCAACCGTCTACAGCGATGACACCCCGACGAGTCGCTGACGTGCAGGTGGACGAACTACGAGCGTGGAGTTTGTAGACGGGTTGTCTACGCTGCGGCTGGACAACTCCCGAGTCGACCTCAAAGGTGCTGTAGACGTGACTGAGCCCAAGAACCCCGACCACTGGCAGGAAGCCATGGACAGGGTTGGACTCAGCTCACGCACCCGCCTTGGGATAGCTGCCGGCGTGCCAACCAGCACCGTCACAGGGCTCATCACCGGTGATCGGGAGTCCCGTGAAGAGACCATCCAGAAGGTGGCCGCCGCACTGCGCGTCGAGGTCACCACCATCCGCACGTGGGCCGCGCAGGCCCGCGGCGAAAGCGAGCCGTACTCAGCCCCGCCTGAGGCCAACCGCCTGAGCCGACGACAGCGCAAAGCTCTGGATGAACTGATCCGCTCAATCGTCGCAGCGGCCGACGAGGTGCCGCCCCTCGCCGGCCCAGAGCCGGCCACCGTGCACGAGTACGGCTTGGCTGCTCGCCTCGGTCACAGCGAGGGCAAGCAGCTGCGCCAGGACCTTGACGCCCAGGCTGAAGCGCCCGACTACGACCCCGGGTTCGACGAATCCTGAGCATGTAGTTACAAGACGGGGGCGTTCCGTCAGACCCCATCGATAGACCTTCTGCCATGAAGGCACGGGGGATCTGGCATCCATGGCGCCACCTGGCGCACCACCACCCGCACATCAGCGTGCGGTACGCCGACCTGCCCGACGGTATGTACGGCTACACCGACTTCGCCGCCGGTGAAGTCGTCCTCGAGCGATCCCTACTGCAGGTGGAGAGGAGGTGCACCGTGACTCACGAGGACATCCATCTACATCGAGGCCCGGTGCCCTCCGATCCGCACCTGAGGCAGAAGGAAGAGACGATCGTCGACGGCATCGCCGCCCGCCGGCTCGTCTCCCTCGGGGAACTCATCGAGGCACTGCTGCTGTCGGACCATCCGCGGGAAGTGGCCGACCAGCTGTGGGTGGACGTCCCGACACTGCGGACCCGGATCGCCGGGCTAGCCGCTGCCGAACGGGATGCGATCGAGGAGCGGCTGCAGGCCTCGGAGAACTGGGGCATCGCATGACCGACCTGGAGCTGGCGATCCTCGCCGTGGAGGACCGCTGGCACCGGTACCCCGGGCGGAAGCTGCAGGCGATCCGGAAGCTGGGGCTCACCGAGATCCGCTACTACCAGGTGCTGAACCGCCTGGTCGATGACCACGAGGCTGAGCAGGTCGCTGCGCTGTTGATCCACCGGCTGCGGCGGATCCGTGAAGGCCGGCGGGCCAGCTGATGGCCTACATCCGCAAGCTCGACTCTGGCCTGTACCAAGCAACCGTCCGCCTGCCCAACGGCAAGCGGACAACGCGCACCGACCGGCTGCGCAAGGTCGTCTTCGACTGGGGCCGCGACCTGGAGTCTGCGATCGCCCGCGGCGAGTGGCGAGACCCTCGTGCCGGCCGGGTCACTTATGACGAGTGGCGCGATCGTTTCATGGCCGCCCGGGTGGTCGAGGCCGAGACGGTGAAGACCGATGCGTCGGTGCTGCGGGTGCACCTCGACCCGCAGTGGACAGGGTGGCGCCTCAACGGCATCAGTCGACTGGAGGTGCAGGGGTGGGTGCGCCGGATGCACGCCGCCAGCGTGGGTGCGCACATGATCCGTCGGGCGTACAACCTGCTGGCCACGATGATGAAGGATGCCGTCATTGAGGGCGTCCTGACCGACACACCCTGTCGCTCGATCGACCTGCCGGCCACCCCGATGAAGCACCCGGCGTGGTTCACCCGCGAGCAGGTCAGAGCGATCGTTGATGAGCTCCCGACCGTGCACGCGGCAGGTGTCGAGCTCATGGCGTGGACGGGACTTCGGTGGGGTGAGCACGCCGGGCTGAAGATCGGCGACATTGACTGGATGCGACGACGGGCTCGTGTGGTCGGGACAGTGACCCAGGGCGGCCGGCGCAAGGACTATCCCAAGTCGGCGCGATCCCGCCGTGAGGTACCCGTCCCCAGCCATGTGCTCGAACGCTTGTCCCCGTTGGTGGCTGGTCGAGACGCAGATGAGCTGCTGTTTGTCACCGCGAAACTCGGTCGACCGTTCTCGGCGAGCAACTGGCGCATCCACTGGAGCGTCGCGCTCGAGGTTGCCCGAGTCGGCGACCAGGCGGTGCCGCGATACCCACCTCACACCTTGCGACACACCGCCGCCTCGTGGCTGGTGCAGGACGGGGTGCCGTTGTACGACGTGCAGAAGCTGCTGGGGCACGAGTCGATCACCACGACGATGCGGTACGCGCACCTCGCGCCGGATGCCCATGCGTCGATCGAGGGCTCTTGGGATCGCGTCGTGACGCACCAGAGACGCATTGGCGGCGGGACAAGCTCCTGACCTGCGGGTGACCGCTTCCCGCCGCAGGAGCACATATTGGCCCTGTAGACGCTGCTCAGGTCAGCGTGGAGTAGCCGCATCCCGCTAGGGACCTGTCACGGTGTCCCATATGACGGCAAGACGCCCCCGTTCCATGACCCACGTAGACGCACCGCTGACGCACGCTTGTCGTACCGGACCATCACCGGCCGCTACTGTGCGGTCACCATCTCGCAGGAGGAGCACATGAGTCAGCCCTTGCAGCCGCAGCGCACCGAGGACGAGTGGCGGAACTTCGTCGCTGAGCAGTTGCGGCGACAAACCCATGCTGCCGAGCAGCTGCGCGGCATGATGATCTTCTTCACTGTTCTGGCTGCCTTGGTGATCGTGGTGCAGCTGTTAGTGCTTGCAGGCTCGTGACAGAAACGACGACAACGCCCCACCCTGCCGCCGGGGCGGAGGGTGGGGCGTTGTGGTGTCAGCGGTTGCGGACGCTGATGCCGATGTTGCGTTCGTCGGTGCGACCACCAGTGGTGGTGAGCCGGCAGGTGACGGTGTAGCCGCGGCCTGCGGTCCCGCCGGACAGCCAGACGGTGGCTTTGCCGTTGGCCAGGTTCGGTGCTGGTTCGGTCTCCTGGGTGAGGCCGTCGGGCACGGTCCAGGTGGCGGTGTCCGCGGTGTCCTGTTCGGCTGCGAGCCAGGCCGACCAGTCGACGGTGAACGGCAGCGTCGCGTCCGGGTCCTTGAGCATCAGACGACGGTGGGGGCGCCGACCTCGAACGCCACCGCGGGGATCGACGTGGTCGACCCGGAGGTGAGTGCGGGGGAGGCGGCGTTGACGTCGGTGCGGGCCAGCAGGGTGGTGCCGTCGATGAGGCAGTAGCTGGCTGCGGTGCCGGAGGTGGTGACGGCGACGCCGGTCTTGGCGGCGACGGTGACCTTGCGGCCGTCGACGTTGCCGGCGGCCTTGGTGAAGTCGCCGGAGGAGACGGTGACGTTGGCGAGGCTGGAGGAAAGCACCGTGGCCCGGCTGGCGGGGGTGCCGGAGCAGATGTGCAGCACGGTGGCGGTGGCGATCTTGTCGAGGGCGGCGTCGATGACGGTGGTGTCGTACAGGGCGGTCACGGGGGGCTCCTCAGGCGGGGACTGTCAGGGTTCGCAGGTCTGGGGTGACGGTGAGGGTGCGGTCGTCGGCAGCGATGACGAGCGTCCGGTCGTCGGCGGGGACGAGCAGGGTGTGCTCGGGTCCCGCGATGGCGGTGCTCGGGGCGTAGTCGGCGAGCAGCGGCCGGGTCGCCCGGCTGGGTGCGCGGGCCGCCGCCACGGTGAGCAGCTGCGCCTGCTGCAGCAGGGCGGCGGTTGCTCGCGTCTGCGCGCGCGCCGAGGACACCTGCAGCGCACTGCCAGTCGACGTGAGCAGCGCGGTTCCGGCGCGAGTCGCGGCCCGGGCCCCGGCGACCAGTAGCGCGGTGGCCTGGCTGAGGAGGACCGAATGTGCCCGCGTCCCCGCCCGGGCGGCGGCGACCGTCAGCGGTGTGGTCTGCGCGAGCAGGACGGACTGAGCTCGGGTGCTCGAGCGGGTCCCGTCGATCAGCAGGCTGCCGGCGGCAACCAGCAGCGGCTGGCTGGCGCGGGTGGCCGAACGGGCGCCCGTGACCTGCAGGGCAGTGACCTGGGTCAGGAGTGCGTTCCCGGCGCGGGCGGAGGCCCGCGCGCTGGTGACGGCCAGCGTGGTCGTCTGCGCGAGTGTGGCGGTGGCGGCCCGCGTTCCTGCGCGGGCGCTGCCGACGGACAGCACGGTGGCCTGGGAGAGCGTCGCGGTCCCGGCCCGGGTCGCCGCGCGGGCACCGCGGATCGTCAGCGTGCTGTCCTGGGTGACCAGGACAGCGCCGGCGCGACTGCTGCTCCGGGCACCGCGGACCGTCAACGCCGTCGCCTGCGCGAGCACGGGCGAGCTCGCCCGGGTCGACGTGCGGGTGCTGGCGACGGTCAGGGCCGGATGGGCCTGAGCCAGCTGCGGTGAGCCGACGCGGGTCGCGGCCCGGGCGCCGGAGACGGTCAGGGTGGTGGCCTGCGCGAGTAGTGCCTTGCCCGCCCGCGTGGCCGACCGGGCTCCGTTCACGGTCAACGGGACCGGTGCTGCGATGGCCGCGTCGTAGAAGGCGACCATCTGGGCGGGGTTGGCGTACTCGGTGGCCGCACCGTGCCCGCCGGTGACCTGCACGTCGATCGCCTGGGCAGCGACCGAGGCGATCGAGTTGAGGAAGGAGACGGCCGAGGGGCGCAGCGTCTGGTAGTCGTCGGTGGGGGAGGTGTTGACCCGCCACCGCTGGCCGGCGTACTGGCTGACCGGCTGCCGGGCCGGGTCCCACGCGGCGGTGGCGGTGGCGAACGCGGCGTTGTCCCCGACGGAGACGCCGTAGGCGGTGTAGATGGCGCCCTGGGACTCGGGGGCGAACACCGTCCACTGCAGCGGCGGGGCGATCAGCTGCACCGCCCGCGCGGGGATGGTGTGCTTGTGCATGGCGGCGGCGGAGATCGCCCCGCCCATCGAGAAGCCGAACAGCACCGTGCCGGCGTCGGCCCACACGCCGGTGGCGTAGGCGTAGGCGCGGGCCAGCCGCGCCTGGGAGTCGGTGTTGCCGTACGTCGCCTCGTACTCGACCGCGACGGTGACGTAGCCGGCGTCGGCCAGGAGGTCCAGCAGCGGGAGCGTCGCCCCCGCCTCCTCCATCATGTCGCCGGACAGCCCGCCGAGGCCGTGCGCGGCGAACACCAGCTTCGTGCTGGCCGCCCCCGACTTGGTGGCCGGCACGTACAGGTAGGCCTGCTTCTGCCCGGCGGTCAGACCACCCGCGGTGGAGGTCTGCACCTCGTACTTGTAGATCGGGGTGCCGCCGGCAGTGGTGCGCAGCAGCGTGGCCGACACCTGGTTGGGCAGGGCCGGGATGCTGCTGGCCGTGGTCGCCGTCGCGGTCGCGGTGGCTGAGGCGTTCCCCGCGGCGTCGTGCGCGGAGATCGTGTACGTGTACAGCGTGCCCGCGGTGCGGCCGGTGTCGGAGTACGAGGTGCCGGTCGCGGTGGTGGTGACCGTGGTGCCGTTGCGGGTGATCGTGTAGCCCGTCACCCCGACCGCGTCGGTGGAGGCGGTCCACGCCAGGTTGACCGTGGTCTGCCCGGCGGCGGTGGCGGTGAAGCTGCCCGGCACGGTGGGGGCGGTGGTGTCCCCGCCGGCGGCCGCGGGGGCGACGATGAACGACACCGAGGTGTAGGCGTCGGCCGACCCCGGGGTGGAGGTCTTCGTGCCGGTCGCCGCGGTGGTGGTGAGCGCGAGGTTGTTGACCGACAGGTAGGCGTAGCCGTCGCCGTTGTCGTACAGCTCGGTCATGCCCGTGGGTGGGGTGTGCGTCTGGGTGCCGCCGCGGGTGCCGTAGGCGGTGAACAGCATCGCCCCGGCCGCGCCCGGGGTGACGGTGGGTGCGATGTGCGGGGTGACGTCGGCGCCGCTGCCGCCGAACACGATCTGGCTGATCGGCGCCGACGTGTTGGCCCCGGTCAGGGCGAAGACGTCGATGACGATGTCGTACCCGGAGGCGCCGGTGGTCGCGAACGAGTAGGTGGCCGGCTCGTCGGCGGCGACGGTCTTCCACCACACGTACACCGGCACGTTGCTGGCGCCGGTCCCGGCCTGCGTCCAGCCGGTGGGGACGCTGGGCATGGACGGGTCGGCGCAGACGACCGCGACCAGGACGTCGCCGACCGCCGCGCCCGTCGGCTTGGTGACGGTGGCCGTGGTCGCTGTGCCGTTGGCCGGGAGGGTGGTGCTCGAGCGGACCGCTACCGCCATCGGCTAGCCACCCCGTCCCGGGTCGTCGTCGGTCAGGCTTCGGGTGCGGCGTGCCGTCCGGTGATCGCATCGACGGTCTTCGGGGCGAACACCGCCGCCCGGGTCCACAGCGACAGGCCGAGGGGGATGAGGAACGACAGGACCGGGATCGCTGCCTCGGCGGCGCCGGTGATGTCCGCCGGGATCACGAACCCCAGCGACGCGGCCAGGGAGACGAGCGCGGCGATGATGCCGCGCAGGACGGCGGGCTCGGCGTAGTTGAGCTTCTTCACGGGGTTTCCTTGGGGTGGGTGAGTTCGGGGTCATCGTGGGTTCGTCCGGCTTCCCGCTGGACGCCGACGAGGTTGCGGAGCAGGTTCCAGCCCGCCAGGGACACGCCGCCGAGCAGGACGAGGCGGAACATGTCGCGGCCCGGGTAGTCGCCGAACACGATCCCGGCCAGGGCGTTGGTGAGGACGGCGACCATGGACGCGGCGAGGGTGAACAGGGCGCGGCCGATCCCGGATTCCGACCACTGTGACCGGGTTCCGTAGAGGGTCAGGAAGGCGACGAACGGGAGCCAGGTCAACAGGTACACCCAGAAGGCCGGGTTGTCCCAGAAGGGGGGTGGAGGTGGTGGCACGTCACGTCCTCTTGTTGTTCATCGACTGCTCGACGGCGACCGCGAAGTGGTTACGCGATCGGGTGGCAGCCAACTGTTCGGTGGCGAAATCGACGCGGCGCCCGAGAGCGGCGGCATCCTCGGATGCCCGGCGCGCGTGCGCGACAGCCGCCTGGGCATCAGCGGATGCCCGGGGCGGGTGGCGGTGCCATGGCCACCATGCGGGCGGGGCGATCATGGGGCTGACTCCGGGGCGCCGGGTCGTGCCGCCAGCTGCTGGATTTCGGTGAGCGCGTGATTGGTGGTCTCGGCGAGCACCACGAGCTTCTCCACGGACATGGACAGTTGGGTGGATGAGCGCTGCCAGTCCTCCGATGAGGTGCGCCATTTGTCGCGGTCCTCCATCACGTCGAGGAGCTGGCGGCGCGTGACCAGGCTGCCGCGCAGGATCAGCAGCACGATCAGGGCGACAAGCGCCCCCGCACTGAGTTGTCCGAACGGCAGGCCGGTCCATTCATCCACGACGTCCCCCTTCGTCGTGGCTGGCGCTCAGGCGCCGACGCCGTCGCGCAGGACGTCGCGCAGCGCCTCGGCGATCTCGTCCTTCGTGGCCCCGGTGAGCTTGGGTGCCAGGATCGCGGCGAGCGCGTCCTCGTCGACGTCGGCAGGCTTGATCCCGGCGACCTGAGCGGCCAGCGACGACAGCATGTCGGTGGTGCGCCCGGAGCCGGCGGGGGCGGCGAGGTACACGTAGTCGCGGAAGTGCGCGAACTCGTTGGAGTTGACGTCCTGGAACTTCTCGACGACACCCCGGTTGACGTAGAGGTCGCGGTACCCGGGGTTCACGACGTGGATCCAGTAGCCGGGTGCGGCGAGCACGCACTCACCGTCGCCACCCTGCTTGTCGTCGTTGCGGTAGCCGACGAAATTGGGCATGTCGTACTCCTCAGGAGCGGGGATGGGTGCGGTGGTGATGGCGGCGGCGTCCAGGCGGAACGCGGCCATGTCGTAGGTCTTCGTGCCGGCACCGGCGCCGATGTCCCACTTGCCGGTCACGCTGGTCTCGAAGTGCGCCCGGACCCGCTCGATGTCCCCGCCGCCGACAACGTCCGCGGCGGCCCGGCCGAACAGGTGCCCGACGTACAGCTGCCCGGCGAGCATCGCCACGGTGCCGGCGTAGTCGATCTCCAGGCCCAGCACCCGGGGGTTGAACAGCGACGTGACCGGCAGGGGGCCCATCGAGCGGCCCCCGGACGCGCCAGCGTGGTTGGCCGGGTTCGCCGACATCACGTGCAGCCGCGGGGCGTCGACGGTGCACGCCGGGCCGGCGAAGTTGCACAGCGGGCCGGACAGGTCCGGGCGGCCGTCGCGGAGCACGCGCTGGGTGGGGAACGGGTTGGCCAGCGACGACGCGGAGGCGGTGTGGTGGACCAGCGCGCCCTCGTAGTTGGCGCTGGTGCCGTTCCCGCGGGTCTCCCAGCCCGGCTCGTAGGAGACGACCAGGCGGGGCTCGATGGCCCGCATCCGGGCGACGACCTCGAGGACGACCTGGACTCCGTCACGCCTGCCCACGGAGCACCTCCTCGTCCCGGAGGGCCGCGGCGACCTCAGCCGCGTACAGCTCGGGGTCGACCCCGGCGAGCGGGTCGTAGCCCGGCCGCAGGTAGGGGGCGTCGGGTTCGGCGTCGAGCTCGCCGACGATGCGCAGCTGGGTCGGGCCGTCGGGATGCCGCTCGGTCCACACCTGGACGTCGTCGGCGTTGGTCTCCGGGTCGTCGTCGGCATCAGCGACCGCGGACAGGTGCGCGATGACGTGCGCGCTCTCGGCATCGAGCGCGGCTGAGTCGTCGGCGGGGACATCGCGGACGTAGCGCACCGGCACCTCCTGGGCATGGGTCGGGCCCGGCCACCGGGTGGTGGTCGGGTGCGAGGCGGGTCGCCGGTCAGGCGTCGCCCAGGTGCACCGGTCTGGTCAGAGGAGGTTCCCGACCCGGACCATCCGGCCGGACGCGGTCCACGCTGCGGACGTCGGCGCCGTCGACAGAGTCAAGAAGATGGTGTGGATGAGGGCGCCGCCCGCGGCGACGGGGAGCAGCGCAGTGACCGAACCGTCGGTCTCGCCTGGGCCGCCGAGGCCTGCCCGGGCGCCCTCGGTGGGGGCGTTGATGTCCATGAACGCCCGGGGCCCGTAGGTGGCTGAGGTGAGATGGAACTTCCAGCTCACCAGCCACATGCCGCTGACGGGGACGATGATCGCGTCCCCGCCGGGGGTGAACGTCCCCCCGGACTGGCTGACGATCGTCGGCGTCCCAGGCCCCCAGGGCTGGCCGCTGGGCATGAGGGCGGGTGAAGCCGTCCATGTGCAGCCGATGGTTCCGGGGGTGGTGGATGCCCAGCCGCTACTGGTGCCGGTGGTGTTGATCTCGACCGCGCCGGTGTCGAGGCGGTACACCTCGAGCCCCTTGTAGAGGGTGAGGGCGTCTCGGTCGGCTTGGGTTCGGACGGGGATGCGGGCGCCGCGGGCGACGGTCTGCCGGGCGGTGTTGGTGATCGTGACGCCGGTGCCGTTGGTGGACGTGGCGCCGGCGGCGACCGTCGCCCGGGCCAGCTCCTCGGCGCCGACCGGCAGCGGCGGTGCTACCGGGGTGCCGGTGGATGAGGTGCCCTGGACGACGGCGATCAGCGGGGCGGGTGACCCGGTGTCGGGGGTGGGGATGCCGGCGGTGTTGTCCTGCTGCTTGGTGTAGATGATGTCGATGCGTGAGCCGGACGCGGGTGCGGCGGTGGTGGTGGCGGTGGTGGCGGTGTCGTTGGTGGGGCCGAGGTAGGGGCCGTAGGCGGCGCCGCGGGTGGTGACGGCGTGGTGGACGGCGACCGCGTAGGACATGGGTGCGGTGGCGGAGGTGCCGGTGACGACGGCGGTGGATCCGGGGCCGAAGAGGACGCCGGTGCGGGTGTCGATGGAGGTGGCGCCCTGGGTGGCGATGAGGCCGCCGGTGTCGAGGCGGGCTTCGCGTGCGTCGGTGGCTCCGGTGACGTGGAGTGCGTCGGCTGCCATAGGGACCTCCCGGTCGTTGTCAGGTTCAGCGGATCGGGTGGGTTACGGCTCGCCGCCGTCTGCTTTACGGTGGGCGGACCAAGTCGAGGAGGCCCCGGTGGGGAAGATCGAGGAAGCCCGCAAGTCGGTCACCTACGGCGTGGTGGGTGCCGCGTTGGCGTTCGCCGCGGTGGGGGCCGGTGTGTCGGCGCTGGGGGGTGGCACGGAGCCGACGAGCGCGGTCACGGAGCTGTCGCCCGGCGAGGCCTCAACCAGCCCGGCCAGTCCGAGCAGCCAGGGCAGCCCGGCGGCGGCGCCGACCTCAAGTGCGGCACCTGCCGCGACATCTGCGGCGGTGGCGGCACCGACCTCTGCTTCAGGCCCCGCGGTCGTCGAGGCGCCCGTAGAGGTGCCGTCAGCCAGTACCGTTCCGGTTGTGACCGAGCAGCAGCAGACCAGCGCCCCGGACGCCGGCGGCGATCCGAGCATCGGCACCATCGGCCCGGACGGTCAGTACACGCAGGCCCCCGCGCCGCCTGGTGTCGTCAATGCGGCCCCCCCGATGCTGCCTCCGCCGCCGGTCCCGAGGCTGCCCGGTGAGTCCGGCTACGTCGCCCCCGGAGCCACCCCCGCTCAGGACGGGTAGCCGGTCGCCAGGTAGGGGATGGCGTTGATCGTCCCGGCACCCGTGCAGCGCGCCTGGATCTCCAGGGTCAGCGTTGAGATGTGCCCGCCGGGCACTGGCAGTGGGCCGATCAGGTAGGAGCCGCCTGCGGTGGTCACCGGCTGCGTCGCCCCGAGCTGCGAGCCGTTGGCCAGCAGCCGCACCTCGCCGGTGGTTCCCGTCGTGGTGGCGCTCATGCCGACGACGACCTGCGGCTGCTGCTTATAGCTGGTGGACCGCCAGATCGTGGTGAACGACGTCGATGTGGTTGACGTGGCCCCACCGAACATGGCCGGGTAGAACATGATGGGCATGAGGGGCCGCGCCAGGCCCTGCCCGGTGACCACGTCGGCGCCGAAGATCTGGTTCCCGGCCCGGTCGAACAGGAGGAACTCCTGGTCAACCGATCCGTCTGCAGCGCCGGTCGGGTCGAACAGCGCCACCGCGAGTGTGCCGTCTCGCCGGTAGAGCAGGAACACCTGTTCGTCGGTGCCGTTGGTGATCGCCGATGCGCCCGGTCCGGCGTAGAGCACCTGGACGGCCCCGGACATCATGGCTAGGAACCCGCCGCGGATGGTGAGTCCGCCGTCGGTGATGGAGGCGTTGCGGAGGAACCCGGAGCGGGCGAACTTCGCCACCTCCTCGGAGGCGATCGTGCGGACTCGCTCCCACAGGCCGGGGGGTGTGCCGGCGTCCAGGCCCATCAGCTGCCGGGCTTCTGGCGAACGCGGCCATCGCGTACCGCGTTAGCGATCACCTGCCGCACGATGTCTTCGAGTCGGTTCCACAGCGTCATCAGAGCCTCCCGGCGACGGCGTACATCTCCAGCTTGATGTTGTCCCCCAAGTCCCCGGACTTCGTCTTCACCCGCATGAACGCGGTGCCCTCCAGCCCGAGCCATGCACTGCTGGTGCGCGGCACCACCTGGCAGTAGTCGCCCGGCAGCACCTCCGCCGCAGCGGCGGCCCGCACAGTCACCGTCCACGTCTCGATCGGGCGGGCCGAGCGGGCAAGGAGGTTGTCGGCGTGCCCGGACAGCGTGCCCAAGTCCGACACCGTCGACCGGAGCTCGGACACCTCCAGCAGCGGCCACCCGGCGTCGACCAGCGTCCGGTCGTAGGCCCACGCCATCAGCGTGTCCTCCTCGTTGCCCTGCCCGGTCTCGAACGCCCACATGCCCATGACGGTGGCGTCTTCGTCGGTGTTGATCGACACGACGGGGCCCTTGCGGGCAGTCGCGTCGAACACCCAGTCGGCGCCGACCTGGGTGAGCAGCGGCTGATCTTCGTCACCGGTGTCCATCACCCACTCGATGAACCGGCGGTCCGCCTGGTAGCGGGGGCGGAACCGGATGTCAGGGGCCCCGGCCTCCCGGGCGGTCAACTCCCGCAGCTGGTCGCCGACCTTCAGCAGCTTCCAGCCGGGGAACGTCTCGGTATGGTCGCCGGCGGTGGCCCCGATGCCCATGACGAGGGGCAGGTTCCCGCCCGCCCACTGCATCGCCAGGGCGACCAGTCCCTTGCCGATGCCGCCGAGGGTGAGGGTGTCGAGGGTGACGCTTCTGGACTGGATGGGTGTCCCGGCGTCGGCGAGTTCGAGGACATGCCGGTGGTCGAACAGAGACCACAGACCCGCGGCGCCGAGGGTGAGGACGCCGTCGTCGTCGTTCCAGGTGCGGGACCAGATCGGCCCGGCTTCCTGGATGCGCCCGTCGACGTCGACGGCGAGGAAGCAGCGGGCGGCTTGGGCGTTGTTGCGCAGGTCCAGGTCCCGCACGATGTGCTCGGCGATCTCGGTTTTGATGCGCCCTGGTCCGTTGGCGACGACCGACCAGGGTGCGGTGGTGACGTCGATGCTGCCGGTGATGCGGCCGGTGCGGAGTTCCCCGTAGAGGACGGTGACGCTCACCAGTAGGTGTCCGCGAACGTGGCCGTCAACTGCGCGCCCACGTCGTAGACGCCACCGAGGGACGTGAACTGCACGGTCAGCGACGACATGGGCGGCACCTCCAGCCAGTCCGCGTAGGTCAGGTTCGCCCGCCGGTCCGCAGTGCCCTCCACCAGCACCGTCCCCGCCGCCGTGTCGACGGCGATGACCTGCCCGGACGGCACCTGGGCGACGTAGGTGAGCCGCCGGGAGCCGGCGGACAACTCGAAGCCCTGCGGCAGCGCACCGCGCACCCCGAACACGATCGGTGCCGGTGCGGTTCCGGCGTTGGTCAGCACCAGCTGCCCGGTGCTGCCCGGAGCCCCGTAGTCCAGTGGGTAGGTCAGGGGGTAGGTGAGTCCACCGCCGGACACTGGGAGGCCGATGTAGGGGCTCCTGGCCGGGCCGTAGCGCAGCGGGTCGGGGCAGCGCCACTGCAGCAGCCACCCGAAGCGGCCCATGCCCCACTCGGTGCGGGCCAGCATCGGCTTGCACACCAGTAGCTGCGCGCCCGCCGACAGGGTCCGGTTCGCGGCAACCACGGTGAGCGGCTCGGTGCTGTCGTCCTCGCCGTAGGCGGCTGCGGCCTGCAACCCGAACAGCATCTGGTCACGCTGCTCCTCAGACCAGCACTGCCCCTCAATGGTGACGATCCGCTCGTCCGACCACAGCGGCGACGGGTGAGTGCCGTGCCCCCGGGTGCGGACCTGCTTGTCATAGCGGGCCGTCGGGCGTTCCTCCCAGCCCTCCAGCGACAGGATCCGGTAGGCGGCGTCCGTGCCGGTGGTCAAGGTGAGCCCGCGCCAGGTGACGCTGGTGCGGGTCACCCGGCGCCGCCGGTGCGGGCGAGGACAGCCAGAGCGTGGGCGGTGGCGTTCACGTCCCCCCGCTCCGCCTCGTAGTACCGGTCGATGCGCACGACCGCGTCAATGCCGCCCTGCGCTGCCTGCGCTGCGGACGGCATCGACATGGCCGACGTGGAGTAGCTGGTTTCGGCAGCTCGAGCAGATGCCATGGCGGGTGCCGCCACCGACAGGCTCTGCATCGCCGAGTAGTCGGCCATGGCCTGCATCTGCGCGGCTACGGCGGGCTGCATCGACTTGATGCCGTTTACGAAGCCCTGGCCGACGTTCTGTCCAAGGTCGGCGAAGACGCGGGAAGGGGAGTGGATGCCGAGGAACCCGGTCACGGCAGACACGGCGCTCTTAGCGACGCTCATGGCGGCAGAGGCGACGTTGCCGGCCATGTTCTTGATGCCGTTGATGAACCCGCGGATCAGGTCGGCCCCGGCGCTGACGAGTAGCCCGCCGATGTTGCCGAGGGCGCCCAGCAGCCGCCCAGGCATCCCGGCGACCCAGGACACGGCCGAGGACACCCCGGATGACACGGCGCCGGTCACCGTGTTCCAGGCGCCGGACACGGCCCCGGACACCGCCGACCAGGCCGACTTCGTCCAGCCCACGACCCGATCCCAGTTTGCGATGATCAGCGCGACCAGCCCAATCACCGCGGCGGTCACCCAGCCGACAGGACCGAGGGCGATGAACCAGGCTGCGGCCATCCGGGCGGCCTGAATCATCGATTGCACGCCCATCACCACCCACCCGGCGACTACCCCGGCGGCGGTGGCGGCCATCGAGGAGACCATGACCGCGCCCTGAACTGCGAACCCGGCGGCCATCATCACCAGCGACGCGACGGTACGGATCCGCGCGCCCACCCAAGCGGCGGCCACGATCGCGGCCTGCGCGACCGCGGCGATGCCCATGCCGATCCAGGCGCCCACGGTCAGCCCTGCGTTGAGGACCGCGGCACCGGCCATCGCCGCCCACCGCAGCACCATCATGGCGATCTGCGCGGACTGCACGGCGACGCTGGCAACTGCCCCAGCCTGGGTCATCACGAACGCAGCCACCGTCTTGGCCGCGGCGATCGTGGACTGCACACCCATCGCGATCAGGGCGGGCAGGAACACCGCGGTGATGAGCGCGGCGACGATGGTCAGCGGGGTTTGGTTCGCGGCCATCCACTGCGCCGCCGACTGCAGCGCCGGCACCAGCGACATGGACAGGAACCCGCCCACGGCCTTCACCGCCGGGCCGAACTGGGTGGCCAGCGTGGTGGCCGCGGAGTTGACGAACGGCAGCACCTTGCCGCCGAGGACCTCGACGAACGCCAGCTGCGCCTGCCGCTTGAACGATTCGATGTTCGTCGACGCGTTGTCGTTTAGCGCCGCACCCATCTTGTCCGCGGCGCCCGCGACGTTGCCCATGGACTGCACTGCGGTGGTGGTGTCCATGGCGTACAGGGCGGCCCCTAGGTCTTCGGCTTGGGTGCCGAACAGTGCGGTCGCGGCTTGCGCGCGCATGGCGGGGTCCTCGATGTTGCGCAGCCCGTCCAGAACCTGCCCAAGCGCGTCGGTCGCGGTCGGCCCGCCGGCGGCGATCTTCGCGGCCATGTCGTCGGCGTTCATCCCGACCATCTGGAAGCCCTGCGCGGTCAGTTTCGACCCGTCGACCGCCCGGATCGCAAACTCCTTGAGCGCGTCCGCGGCGACATCAGAGTCCCGTGCGCCCGCGTCGATGGCCTGCGAGATGAGACCCATCGCCGCGGTGCCGTCCAACCCGAGCTTCTGGAACTGCACCCCGTACTCGTTGAACGTGTCGAGGAGGTCGCCGGCCTTGTCGTCGCCCTGCTGGAACCCGCGGGTCAGCACGTCCAGCGCCTGCCCGGCGTTGTCAGCGAGACCGGTGCGGATCATCTGCGCGACCGCGTTGGTGGTGCCACCCAGATCCTGGTCGAAGGTCTTGGCCAGGTCCATCACGCGGCCGGTGATGGCCTCGATCTGGGCGTTGGTGGCGTCCTCGGGCAGGAGGCCGTTCTGCAGCACCTGCCGGACGGCCTCGTTGACCTCGGACAGGGAGTCGCCGTATGCCTGGGCGTACAGATGGCCCGCTACCTGCCCCGCGGCTTCCGCCAGTGGGCTGCCGGCGCCGAGCTGGGCGGCCAGCTTGTCGTTGGCGGCCTCGATGTTCATGCCGCCGACTACGGCGGCGCCGACTGCTCCGGCGATCGCTGCGCCCGCCGCGGCAGCGATGACAGCGCCCTTGGCGCCAAAGTCCTTGACCCGACCGAGGGCCCCGTCAAGGCCCTTGTCGAAGTCATCGGAGTCAAGGTTCAGGTAGCCGACGAGGGTGCCGAGGTTCATCCGTCATCCCTCCGTGGCGTGTACAGCGCGGACTGGATGCGGGTGGACCACAGTGGTTCCTGGCGGACGTGCGTCCCGGTCCGCACCTCGTGCCACCCGGCCGCGGGGACGGTGAGGAGCCCGAGGATGCGGACTCGCAGCCACCGCCACGAGCGGTCGCGCATGAGCGCTGGGTCTTCGACGTCGACGCCGCGGTCGCTCAGGTCGGCCTCGATCAGTTGCCAGCGGTCGAGGAGTTCGGTCCAGGTGTGCCCAGAGCCGTCGCGTCGTCGGGCTCGGGGGTCGTCGACCCAGCGCGGGAGCCCCGACCCGGGTTCGACTTCGCCGGAGCCTTGGACGCTCGACGGGTCGCCCGGTTCGGGGCCGGCGGGTTTCCCACCTGGCTCCACGCCTTCTCGGCGGCCTCCCGGCCGTACACGTGCCAGATGATCAGCGTCTTGAAGACGTGTGCGGCCCGGTCACCCATCAGCCCGTCGGCCAGCATCTCCTCGGGGGTGCGGCCCATCACCTCGGTCTGCACGGCCTGCCAGCCATCATCGTCGAGGAGGTCGGCGACCAGCGCGTCCCCGTCCTGGGCGGCCTCGGGGTTGTCCTTGGCGCGCTGCGAGATGCGCAGCAGCACCATGCCGGTCTCGGCGCTGATGCGGTCGGGGAAGGTGAGGAGTCTGCCCCCTACGGGGAGTTCCTTCTTGGGGCTGCCGAGCAGTTCGTCAAGGTCCTGGAATGGCACGTGCGGTCTCCTGGCGGTTGTCCTGGCGGTGGAGGGGAGCGGGCCGGTCGCACCGCCAGGCAGCGACCGGCCCGCGTCTCAGGGTCAGGCGTAGGTGAAGTTGGGGTTCACCGTGGAAGCGCCGACCGGGTTGGTGACCTTGACCGCCTTCGCGCCGGCCGAGTTGGCGGGGGTGACGGCGGAGATCGTGTTGTCGTCGATCACCTGGTAGGAGGTGGCGTTCGTGGAGCCGAACATGACCCCGCCAGCGCCGGTGGTGCCCGTGAAGCTGCGGCCCTTGACCGTGACCAGGGTGCCGCCGGCGGTGGTGCCGGTCGCCGGGGTGACCGAGGTGAGGACGGCGATCACCGGGGTGACCTCACCCGGGTGCGCGATCAGCTTGAGCTTGCCCTGACCGGTGAGGGTCACCGAGACGGTGGACAGCGCGGAGAACGCGCCACCATCGGGGGACCAGACGACCGCAGCCCAGCCCTCGTAGGCCTCGATGCGAGGCCCGTTGGGCTCCATCTCGTACCAGCGCAGGTGTACCGAGTTGGCGGCGCCGAACGTGCCGAAGGACTTGGTGCGCAGGAACTCCTGGCCGGGGTCGTAGGCGGTCGGCGCGGACTGCTGCACCTTCCGGGCCACGGTCAGGTCCACGTTCCAGTTCTCCGCGGTCTTCGTCTGCGACCCGTAGCCGCCGGAGTCGAAGTCGGAGTCGTCCTCGAGGTTGGCGTCGATGCCACCGGGGGTGAGATCGGTGATGCCGAACACGCCGGTCCACAGCGGGCTGCTGTTGGACGAGGCGGTGTCGACGTCCAGGTACCACTTCTTGTTGGTGGTGGACCCGCCGAGAGGGACGCGGGCGACTGGTGCGGTCATGGGTGGGGTCTCCTCAGGTGCGGTGCGGGGAGGGGCGGTGGACGGTGGCGTAGTAGTTGTCCGAGCGGGACCACCGGTCGTTGTCGTCCTGACCCAGCGATGTCCAGGACTGGCGGGCCAACAGCAACACCCGGACACCGGTGGGCAGCGTGAACGGGCCGGCGCCGTGCCACAGGTCGAACACCGAGTCGGCCAGGTCGTCGGCGGGCCGCGGATCTTGCCCGCCCCAGCGGAAGCGGGCCTGGACGCCAATCACATCGTCCGTGAGGGTCGGGTTGTCGTCGACCCCGTAGCTGGTGAGAGTGATCAGCCGGTCAGGGGCGGCCGGAATGGCGCCGACGACGATCCCCGTCTCTCCGGAGGTGTGGATGCCGTTGTCGCGCCACGTGCCGATGCCGAGGGCGTCGAGATCCTTACCGAGGCCTTCCAGCAGGTCGGTGGTGTATCCCACGCCACCCCCAGTTGATCGGTACGGTGCGCGGATGCGTAACTCCGGGGTGTTGGCTTCTGCCGTTCTGCTGGTAGGGCTCGCTGGCTGCGGCGGGTCAGGCGACGACGACGGGGCCGGGCCGGTGCTGGACTCGACCGAGTCGGTGTGTGACCAGTTCGCCGGGTTCTTGAAAAACGGTGGCGACCGTGCGTCAGTGGTCGACTCGATCGGGGGCGCGGTCGGCAACGCCGCGCAAGGTGTGCAGGACGCTTACGGGTCGCTGCAGAACACGGTCAGCGCGGACCAGTCAGCGCAGCAAGTCGCCGATGACGCGTTCGCGCAGGCTTGCTTCGACGCTGGCTGGAAGAGCTAAGCCAGGCTGCGGCGGATGCGGGCGGCAATCAGCGCGACCGCTACTTCCCGTTCCCCGTTCATCGCCGACTCCAGGTACTTCGCAGACCGGCCGGGGTCGTGATGCAGCGTCATGTCCTCGTGCTGGACGACCGCGTACGGGGTGTCATAGGAGACTCCACCGATCAGCTTGTCCCGGTCGATGAACGGGCGCCCCGAGCGTTCCAGGGTGCCCTCTTCGTGCGGGACACGGTTGTTGGATACGCCCAGCACGTGCTCGACGGCGTCGTTGAGGCCATCCGCTGCAGCGTCGTGCGTTTCGGCCCGCACCTCGCTCAGACGAAGGTCTACCTTCCACGCCTTGCGGTTCGGCACGGCACCTGCCTCAGGTAAGAACAACCTCAAGGTGTTCGGGTAGGTCCAGGCCGGGGGCATCGCGGCGGGCCACGCCGATCACCTCAGCACTGCGGTGGCCGAGGTCAACTCGGCTGCCCGGGGCTAGCGTGTCGGCGTGCTCGAGCGCTGTGTACAGCGTGGCCTGGGAAACGACCTCTGTGCCACTGGCGTCACGGACCAGTTGCCGCTTGTCGTCGAGGAAGCCGGAGATCACGGCGTCCGGCCCGTAGCTTGGCCCGTAGGCGCCGGAGCCCAGCAGGGGTGTGACGGTGACCGAGTGGACGAACCAGTCGGCGAGTTCGTCAGCCATACAGCCACACCCGCTGGCTGGTGAGCCCGGCCGCGGCGAGGATCTGCCGGGCCTCGTCGGTCAGGGTGCGGCCAGCAGTCGCACGGGTCTGCGCAGCGAGTGCCGCTTCGGTGGTGTCGTAGTCGATCGCGGCGGTGCCGATGCGCTTGGACTTCACCACGGCCTTGGGCGCCTCGGCCGACAACCCAGTCGTCGGGTCGATGCCGAGCGCGATCCAGGTGGCGACCTGGGCGCAGCAGGCGTCGGCGAGGGCGTCAGCGACCGGGCCGGGCTTGGGGAGCCCGTCGGTGCCGACGTCGTACACGGCGGTGAGCGTGGCGTCGTCGACGAGCCGTGAGGCCGCCCGCAGCAGCCTGTCGGCCGTCTCCGGTGCGGGGTCCCCGGTCCAGGCGGCGAGCTGTTCGTCGGTCGCGTACACGGCCACGGTTGTCCTCCGTCGGTACGGGGTGGCGGGGCGCAGGGCGCGGATCGGGCGGGGGGCGAAGGACTCCCATGAAGTCCCCCCTGGCCGGCCTTAGGGGCGTCTGGTTGGTTCTGGGAGACCCCAGGGACGCCCCGCCACCGAGCGGGTCAGACGAGCTTGGTGGCACCGCTGTCGATGTTGTGCTCGACGGTGACCTTCTTGCCGTTCGGGCCGATCACGTCGTACTTCTCGACGCGCTCCTTGCCGGTCGGGCCGGCGTCGAGGACGTCGGCTTCCGGCAGCAGCACGACGGCGTTGACCGTGCCGTACCCGGCGGCGGCAGCGGCGGCCTTGTCCGGGTGGTCGACCGAGGACACCCGCTCGGTCGGGTCGGTCGTGTCGTACGGGGCGTCGCCGGGCTGGATCTCGGACGGGACGTTGACGGCGTCGGTGGTGACGGTGCCGTTCGTCCCGGCCGGGCCGGGCTCGTCGGTGTTCTTGCGAGCAGCCATGGTCGTGGTCTCCGTGTCTCGAAGGGGGGTCAGGAGTTGAGGACGCCGCGGAGGCGGGCAGCGGCGCGACCACCGAAGGTGGCGAGGCCGCAGTACCAGTCGATGCGGGTGCGGTAGACCGGCTTGGCGTCGATCTCACCCAGGTCGTAGGCGGCCGGCAGGAGCAGCCCGTTGGAGGCGAGGCCGGTGACGCCCTGGTCGCCCTCGTCCTGGCCGAACTTCACCGCGTACATGGAGGAGGCGGTGCCGGTGGCGGTGCCCTGCGTCTCCGTGGAGGGCAGGATGTCGACGCCGGCGGCGGTCTGGCCTGGGTCGAGGACGGGGATGCCGTTGTAGGTGAGGACCCGCTTGCCGGTGAGGTCCTCGCGGATGAAGTCCGCCCCACCGAGGCGGCGCAGGGAGCTGGTGAGGCGGGCCTGCGCGGCGGCGTTGGCGTAGATCGCGCCGTTGCCGGCGTTGATGCCGGGGACGGCGGCGAGGAGCCGGTCGACGGCGTCGAGGAAGTCGTGGCCGCCGGAGACGGGGCCGAGGCCGTTGGTGGCGGTGTCGATGACCTGGTTGCCGGTGAGGCGCTTCTTCAGGCCATCGAAGGCCTTGGAGTCGACGGTGACATCGCCGTTGAAGAAGGTGTCCTGGTACTTGTAGGCCACCGCCTTGACCTTCATCGCGGTCTGGACGGCGCGCTGGTCGTTGAGGTTGCCGCGGGTGGCGACGATGAACTTGTCGACGTCCGCGTCGCCGCCGAGGATCACCAGGGACTCGGTGGCCTGGACGACGGTGCCGGTGGACTCGGTGTAGGCCTCGTTGACGCCGCGGAACGCGACGCCGGGCAGCGCGGACTCCGCGTTGTAGGCGTAGGCGTTGCCGTCGATCCCCATGAGGGGGATGCGGTCGAGGATGGGCGAGGCCTGGACGAAGGTCTCGATGACGCCGCGCTGCAGGCTGTTCTGCGACAGCGGCGCGGCTTCGGCGAGGGTGACTGCCATGACGGGTGTTCCTCCGGGGTGGTGTGCCCGTCAGGTGACGGGGCGGGTCAGGCTGGGTGGGCGTCGTAGGCCGCGCGGATGCGGGCTACGCCGGGTCGCGCTGAGGCGGCCGGGTCGTGCTGTTCGCCGGACCCGCCGGCGTGGTCTGCTCCGCTCGCGCCCGGCACCCGGCCGGCCTTGAGCTTTGGGTTGCTGTCGACGGTCGCCTTGACGAGCGCGTCCACCTGGGCGGCGAAGTCATCGGCGATTGGGTCGAGCTTGGCGAGGTCGCCCCTGTGTGCCAGGACGGCGGTCAGGAGGTCTTCGTCAGCGGAGTGCGCGCGTGCGGCCTTGTCGATGGCCCGCTCGACTTTGAGCGTGCGAGCCTCAGCCTGCGCTGCGGTGACCTGCTCGGTCAGCTTCGCGGCGTCGGGCTTGTCGTCGTCGCTCTTGAATCCCAGCGCGCGGGCGAGGGCGTCGGTCTGCGCCTGCTGCGCCTGCTGGAGTTCACGCAGCTGAGTGCGGTATCTGGCCGACTCAGTGCGCAGTCCCTCGACGTACTTGGCGTCGAAGGTCTGCCGCTGGTCGTCCTGGCCCTGCTGGTCCTGGTGGCCCCGCTGGCCGGTGTCGCCACCGGCCTGATCGTCGGTGCCCTGACCGGCGTCGCCGCCAGAGCCGTCTCCTGCGGACTCTGAGCCGCCGAGGATGGGCCAGATCGCCCGGCCGTCCTTGCGGTAGCCGAGCGGCACGATCGGGGCACGGGTGATCGGGTGGAGCAGGGTGCTGCTGGACATGCGCAAGCCTCCTGGGCCTGTCGGGGGTGGTGGAACCGCCCCGACACCTGGCCGGGGGAGCTATCTGGCGCCGAGCCCCTCGCGACTAGGCTGGCGCTTGGCACTGCTGGTCGCCACGTGGTCGCGGATCGCGGCTTGTGCGGCCCTCACGCGGACCCTGGCGGCCTTCCGGGCGTCGTCATCCAGGGCAGCCGCTTCCAGGCGCTTCGCGGCCCGCACGCGGCGCTCTAGGTACCGCAGCTTCTGGCGCGCCCGGTCACCGTCCGGATCAGCGGTCGCGGTCGGCGGGCGGGTCACACCGGGCAGGTACGCGGAGTGCGAGTGCCTGCACCCCGGGTGGTACAGCCCAGCCGCACGCGCAGCCGCCAGCGTTCCAGCCACGGTGACGCGCACTGTGCGGGCGTCGTCCGTGGCGTGCTGCAGCGAGATCGCGCCGACCGTGGTCCCTGACAGGGACAGCACCTTCCCCTCCCACGGGCGGCACAGCTTGCACTCCTGCGGGGCATCCGACACGACCACCAGGTCAAGGCCGGCGGTCTGCAGCCGCTCGGTGTGCGCATCGACGGCGGCGTGGGCGGTCGCAGTCCGCACCGCCATCTCCGTGTAGCTGCTCAGGTCCCAGCCCCGGCCTGCCCTATCGACGAACCCGGTGATGCCGCGCTGAGCGAATCGATCCAGCGCCGCCTGCGCCGTGTCCCGGCGGGTCTCCGCCCCCAGCAGGGTGCGGGAAGCTACCTCGGAGATCACCTGCCGGTAGGCGTCCTCCGTGGCCCGCAGGATCCGCGGGTGCGTGCCGGTCACCCTGGTTACCGTCTCGGTCACCAGCCGCACCACCGCCTGACCGCCGGGCAGGGCGCCCAGCAGGTCATCCGGCGCCACAGCCAGCGCGGACGACAGCTCAGCAACAGCGGCGGCGGTGCCACGGTTCGCCGCGGTCGACACGGCCTCGTTCACCGTGGCCTGTGTCGTGCGCTGCAACCCGGCCAGCAGGGCCTGTGCCTGCCGGCGGAACGCCTGCACCTCGAACAGTTGCCGCTCAGCCCAGTTCGGGGCTTCCAGGCCCTTCGCGAGGGCCGCGGCGATCCGCTGCAGCAGGGACCGTTCGGCCTCGAGGTAGGCGTCGACGGTGGCCTGCGCCAAACCCTCAGCGAGGGTCGGGGACACGGGCATCAGGTCAGCCTAGGTTCTCGCCCTGGCCGATGGGGTCGGCCACTGCCCGCCCCGACTCGGCGAGGATCTTGCGGGCCTCGTCGGCGATCTCGGTGTCTTCCCAGTCCGGGTGGTTGAGGGCGACGATCGTCTCGGTCGACGCCGCTTCGGCCTGCCGCAGCATCAGTGAGGTCTGCGCGAGCTGCGCCGGGGACTCCTGGTCGGTGTCGGGGAACGCCACGTTCAGGCCCTCGACCTGGTTGGAGCCGGAGAAGATGGCGTTGTCGACGAGCAGCAGCTTCGTCATGATCTGCCCGACACCGGGCCGCCAGTTGCGGATCTTCCGGTCCCTGGTGCGATCCGACCGCTTGTCCCGCGAGTCGACCTCAGTGGCGG
>Ga0210040_10001176_pt1 | contig 40439 bp, 27 predicted proteins | sample CryGeyCG12114_NA_FD_185462 | JGI IMG/M metagenome (GOLD analysis project Ga0210040, IMG submission 185462) | Groundwater microbial communities from aquifer - Crystal Geyser CG19_WC_8/21/14_NA (SPAdes) (version 2) | ecosystem: Environmental > Aquatic > Deep subsurface > Groundwater | place: USA... | reverse complement strand
TCGTCATTTCTTCTACGTTAACTACAGCTACCGACCCAGTTAAGTCTTTTTTCTGCTGCACGGCATACCCGGTTACTACTACTTCTTCTAAAGCTCGGGCGTCATCGGCCATGGTAACATTTACTGTCCCAGGTCCCGAAAATGTTTTTTCTTGGGTAGTATAACCAATAAAAGAGAAGACTAAAGTTCCGCCATTTTCCGGCACACTTAAGCTGTAATTACCGTTTGCATCAGTAGCAGTACCGTTACTAGTACCTTTTAAAAGAACAGTTACGCCGGGAAGTGGCTCTCCGGCAGACGAGGTAACTTTACCCGTAATAGGCCAAGCAAGTGACTTGATGGTTGCTTTATTGGCTGTTACCGCAGCTTGTAAAGGAACGGCTCCACCAAAAGCTAGTAACATCAACACAAGGCAACTTTTACGTTGCCAACGATGAGTAAATTTTTTCATAAGCTTTTTGATTGTTTGGGTGATAATAATTATAAATATAAATGGAAATTATATCCTTAGTCTAAAAATCAGAACGGTTTTAAAAAAAATATATTTATAACATCATTATAGAGATTATATTAGATAAAAATCTGAAAATATTTGAATAAATTTGAAATTTATTAATAACATTTATAATTATATTACTCAACCTCTTTCATGAATCTTCTAATCAAATAAATAATCATCTAATCATCTGATAATTATAATATTGTTAAGAATAAAACAACAGCTAACATATTTACACTTTTTAAAAATCATTTAACATGATAATTAATAAATAGATAAATAAGATACCAGATTTTAAACGTATCGTAATAACTCAAAGAACCCTTTATGCTTATTATTTTGTATCATTAAAATAGAATATCAATTTATTTTTCCCAGACATAACAAATACCAGCTAAATAAAAAGCCTGCTCCCTTTATAATAGCATCGGGGAGCAGGCTTCTATATTAAGTTATTTAAGTTTTACACTGTTAACTTCACATTAGCTAATAAGGTGTTTATCTGGTTTATTTCTTCACCGGTAAGCATAAAATCCAAGGCTTTGGCATTTTCCTTTACCTGCTTGGGGTCACGGGCTCCTACCAGGGCCGCCGCTACTGCGGGCTGCTGAATGGTCCAGTTAATAACCAGCTGAGCTAAAGTTACACCGTAGCCATCGGCTATAGGCCGGATTTTGTCTAAGAACTGATTGACCTGCTTGCGGTTCTCGGGCCGGAAATGCTTGGTATTGGGCCGGTGATCGCCTTCTTCAAATTTATAATCATCGGTTATTTTCCCGGTTAATAAGCCGCGCTGCAGTGGGCTGTAAGCCAGTATACCTTTGCCGTGCTCCAGGCAATAAGGGGTAACATCCTCCTCAATTTGCCGCTCTACCATGCTATAAGGCACCTGATCGGTGGCTTGTTTTAAAGTTTTCTCGGCTTCGGCTAATTGCTGCGCATTGTAATTACAAACCCCGGCGGCCAGTACTTTTCCTTCCTGAATGAGTTGCGCTACGGCTTCCATGGTTTCCGAAATAGGCGTGGTTACATCGGGCCAGTGAATTTGGTACAGATCAATATAATCGGTACGTAAACGGCGTAAACTATCTTCGCATTCTTTTATAACGCTTTTTTTACCGGCAAATTTATGAATCGGCACTTCTTTACCATTTGCATCTTCCGACATAAAAGCCAAGTTACCTTCTTGTGAATCCCAGCGCATGCCGTATTTGGTAAGAATCTGCACTTGCTGCCGTTTGCCGGCTATTGCTTCGCCTACTAATTCTTCGCTCAGGCCAAAACCATAAATGGGAGCCGTATCAATGCTGGTAATACCCAGATCAACGGCAGCATGAATAGCATCAACCGCATCTTTTTTATCGGAACCACCCCACATCCAGCCACCAATAGCCCAGGCGCCAAAGGTAATAGCGGATACTTTTACCTGACTATCTCCTAATTGATTGTATTTCATATTTACTTTTTTAGCGTTTACTTTATTATAATACGTTTATATTCTATCTTGTTTCTATAAAAACTGTTTTAAGTACTTTGCCTTACTTTTAGATTTACATTTAAAATAAAGGCGCTAGATTCTACCAACTGAAGTATAAGATGTTATTTCTAATAGATATAACACATAAACTGCTTATAGCCTCAATATTAAGTTTTACCTTGTGGTGTTTTTCAATACTTTTATGTTTTGTAAAACAGACGTATAACACTGTTAATTTTTTCTCCATTGACAAATACATTCTCCCCTCCCATTCAAGTTGGTTTAGCCTCCTACGGCATGTCGGGTACGGTATTTCATGCCCCGCTGCTGACGTGTAATTCTGGTTTCAAGCTCCACAAGATTGTAGAACGCCACCATAACCGGTCGGCCCAGCGCTACCCGGAAGCAGAAATAGTAAAAAGTTTCGACGCCTTGTTGCAGGATGATGCCTTGGAATTAATTATTGTGAATACCCCCAATACTTTGCATTTAACTATGGCCAAAAGTGCCCTGGAAGCCGGGAAGCACGTGGTGTTGGAGAAGCCCTTTACCATTACCAGCCACGAAGCCGAAACCCTGATTGCCACGGCTAAAGCCCATAACCGGGTATTAAGCGTATTTCAGAACCGGCGGTGGGACGGCGATTTTTTAACAATTCAGAAAATAGTTACAGAAAAATTATTAGGACAAGTAGTAGAGTACGAAGCCCATTTCGATCGGTTCCGGAATTATATTGAGGCGAATACCTGGAAAGAAGAAGCCGGACCGGGATCGGGTATTTTATACAACCTGGGTTCCCACATGATTGATCAGGCGCTGGTTTTATTTGGTACACCCGAAGCAATAACCGGCGAAACCGGCATTCAGCGGCCCGGCGGACAGGTAGATGATTATTACCATTTAACTTTACATTACCCGCAGTTGCGCGTTACTTTAAAATCCAGTTACCTGGTGCGCGAAGCCGGCCCCCGCTATATTTTACACGGCACCGAAGGTTCTTTTTTAAAATACGGTATTGATCCGCAGGAAGCGGCGCTTAAAGCGGGTTTATTGCCTACTACTCCCAACTGGGGAACGGAGAAAGAAGAAGATTACGGCCGCCTGAATACCCAGATCAATGGTTTGCACGTGCAGGGAACCGTAGAAACCATACCGGGAAATTATTCTTTTTACTACCAGAATATTTACGAAGCTATCCGGGAAGAGAAACCTTTAGCGGTAAAACCGGAAGAATCGATGCTGGGCATCCGGATAATTGAAGCAGCTATGCAAAGCCAGGTTGAGAAGCGTACTATAGTGTTGTGATAGCTGGTTATATTAACTCAAGAGACATTTTATATTATTTTAAAACTTCTAAAAAAGAGGAAGATATACCTTATCCTTCCTCTTTTTTCAGGAATTAGTTGGCACCTATTATTAGAAAGATAATCACTTATTTTGTTTATTAAAGGCTTAATAAGTTATAATTCACAGTCGTTACCCTCAAATTCACATTACCCCGGAAATATACCAATCTTGCCGGTAGATTTGCTTAAAACATATAACTTATGAAAAAACAAATCTTACTTGCAGTTTTGCTTTTACTCAGTTTCGTAGCCCAAAGCCAGCAAACAGAAGTAGTAATTGATACTATTTCTCCGCCTAATCCTGCTCTGGTGGATGATAGTCCTGTTGGCTTAGGGGTTTTAATTGGAGATAATCAGAATTATTTAAAAGGCCGGAATTCGGACATCCTTATATCACAACCTACTATAATTAAAACTGAAAAAAAACCAAATGGGGTATTTCATATAAAGGCTTATGTAAACAGCGATTTTTTTAACATTATTGCTACCAAAATAAATAGCAGCAACAGCAAGAATTACCAGGCCTTTGAACAAATTTATTTTACCGAAGAAATACCTCCGTTTAATAAAATTTGGGCTCATGAGATTCCTTTTATTGTTGAAGGGAATGGTAATCCGACCTTCTTACAAGTAAATAATATAGATAATGAAAAGGTTGATGGGCGCAATTATTTGTATTTTGTAAAAGATATTAATACAGGGAAAATTGTATCCACAATGGCACTGGAATTTATCTTCCCTAAGCCAGAGCCTTTGTTTCTATCTTTTGAACAATATATTATAGAAACCTACGAAAGAAAGCAAGGAGAAAACCTTTCTGCATATCCCGAATTCATTGCTAATTTAAATAAACAGGTGAAGGCCAAGAATTTGGCAAACACTATTTTTAATGCTCAAACAAATCTGCCAAACCAATTAATTTTACCTTCTGATCAAAATTTCCTACTTATACAGTTTAAAACGCTAAAATTTGGTGCGGTGAACTATCTGGAATATAAAATGGATGAAGATAGTACCTATAAAACATCCCCCAAAAATTTCAATCCCTTTATTATTTTAAAAGATTTAAAACAAGGCAAACATAAACTCCAGGTACGCTACCCCAATCAGCAAAATGCCGTACTGGAATATGAATTTGAAGTTAAACCAAGTTTTACACAAACCGCAGGTTTTAAGATAGCATTAGCCTGCCTTTCTACTGCCTTATTGTTTGGGAGTATATTCTTTTTTAAATTCCAAAGGCAGAAACAGCAATTAAAAACAGAAAACGCTAAAAAAAACCAGTTGCAAACGCAAATTTCATCACTTCGGGCGCAATTAAATCCTCATTTTGTTTTTAATGCCCTCAACTCTATTCAGGGATTAGTAAATAAAAATGATAAGGAAGGTGCTAATATGTACATTTCTAAATTTGGATCACTAATGAGAGATATTTTAGAAAAAAATGACAAAGCCACGCACCCGCTTGCCCAGGAAATAAAACAATTAGAATCCTATTTACAATTAGAACAGCTTCGATTTCAATTCAAGTACCAAATCCATATTGACGTTACCATAAACCTGTCTGAACCAGATTTTCCTGTTATGCTGCTCCAGCCATTTGCCGAAAACGCAATTAAACATGGCATTTCCGGAAAAAGAGACGAAGGAAACCTTTCAATCCGATTTGAAAGAAGTAAAACCGATATGCTTGTAACAATTCAGGATAATGGTAAAGGATTTGATGTTAATGAATATTCCTCTGGTTATGGCATAAAACTTATCAAAGAAAGAATAATCGTATTGAATCAGCTTTATAAAGAACAGCCAATTACTTGTGAAATTAAATCTACTCCCTCCAAAGGAACAATAATAATGCTTTCATTTACTAATTGGCTCTAAGCAGAAGTATCTATCAAGAAGAGAAGATGGTAAAAGCAAGATAAACTATTTCACTTTGTTTTTAATCTTCATGTATGCAGATTAAGTTACCTAAACAGATTAACTCTCTATAATAAAAACAAGATATATGTGTTTACCAGCCATTATTATAGATGATGAACAAAATAATATTGATAACCTATATGAGTTATTAAGTGAATATTGCCCAGAAGTTCGCATAATAGCCACCGCTTGTAGTGCTGAAGATGGATTGCGGCTAATTAGACAAGCAGCACCAGAGTTGGTTTTTTTAGATATTCAGATGCCAGGCAAAACGGGCTTTGATTTGTTAAAATCACTAGACCATTACAATTTTGAAATTATTTTTGTAACTGCTTATGATCAGTATGGAATTCGGGCCATAAAGTTCGCGGCCATAGATTATTTACTTAAACCTGTTAATATCGAAGAACTGCAAACAGCCGTTAAAAAGGTGGTTATTAAAAGGCAGGAGAAAAAACAAAATCATCAACTTGAAAACTTATTAAAGTTACTGCAACAGCGCCCAGATAATAATCCCCGCATTGCCTTGCCATTAGCCAAAGAAACCAGGTTTGTAAAAGTTGATGAAATTATCAGGTGTGAATCTTCAAATAATTACACCACATTTTATTTTATAAGTGGTGAAAAGCTAGTGATATCAAAACCGATTTATGAATATGAAGATCTTTTAGAACATTATCATTTCATTAGGTGCCATCAGTCACATCTGGTTAATAAAAAATTTATCAAAAGCTGGGTAAAAGATGAAGGAGACTATTTATTGCTGGAGGATAAAACCCAGGTTCCTGTGTCACGTCAGAAAAAAGAGTTTGTAAAAGAAAAAATATTATTACAATAAAGGAAAAAGCCTTATAATAAGTGCGGCTAACCTCACTTATGCGGCAGTTGCGCCACTTTCTGTAGTCAGTGACACATTAATTATCTTTGCTTTATCTCTTGGTGCGCTATCAACCAAGAGTGAAGAAAAATTAAAGAAGAGGAAGAAACAGTTATCTTCCTCTTCTTTAATTTTTTACTGATGCATTAACTCAAAACGATCAAAAATAACGGAGCTTCCGGCTGGTCCTTTAGCAGTAAGCCCCACGCGTACGCCTCTATCCCAGGGCGGCAGATAAGAACCATCTACGGCTTGCCCTTTATTTAAGGTATTCCAATTCTGGCCGTTGGTGCTCCAGGCAAACTGCATCTGATCTCCTTTTTGGGTAGTCAGCCGGAACTGAATAGCGGTCCCTTGCGGAGCAGTTACCCGATCTATGATATTAGTTTTATTTCCTTTTACCGACCACAACACAATTTCACCTTTCTGCATAGCTACGCCAATGGCATTTTCCGGATCGCCAATGGCAGTTAGTCCTGCCTGGGTTTCTGGCGATACGGATTGCTGCTCTAACACTGTAGTTGCTGTATAGTCGGCCGTTTTGGTGCGCTGCCCCAGTATACTGCCAATTTTATCCGGCGAAGTTTGGAGTAAGAGGCGGCCATTATTCTCTTTCTGCAAGGTAAAATGCGGCGCCTCCGTTACCGACCACTGCCAGGTAGGAGCCAATTCCGATTTCGTAAATTCATCTACTACATCCAGTTCCTGTGGCTTATTCTGGTTATGCGGAGCCCCGGCCGATATACTGGGAGAACGGTTTTCGAAATAAGGCCAGTTATCTTCCCCCCACTTTATCTCATCCAATAATCCCTGACGGCCCGGGTACACAAAGCTGTTTACATTATAAGCATGATACATAAAATAGTAGCGGTTATCTTTACTTTTCACTACCGAACCATGCCCCGGACACTGCCATTCTGCATTCTTCTGCATAATGGGGTTAGCCGGGTTCTTTTCCCAGGGCCCTCGGATAGACTTAGAGCGGGCCACACCTACGCCGTACGTACAGGCCCGTCCGCAGCAGGCATCACCGGCATAAAACAAATAATAATAATCGCCCCGCTTCTCAATAGCAGGACCTTCTACTAAGCCCCCTTCCCAGGTATTGGGATCATTGCGGAAAAGTTCGAATTTCTCTCCTAACAGAGCGGTCCTTTCCTCATTCATACGCTGGCCCCACAAAGGAGTAGGCTTCCGGACACTATTAGCATCTTCTTTCCAGACTAAGTATAATTCTCCTTTCTCATCCCGGATCGGGAAAGCATCAATAGAGCCTACTTCCTGGCATACCAAAGGACCATGATCGGTGTAAGGACCGGTGGCCTGGCTGGCGCTGGCTACGCCTACGCACAAGTTGCCGCCTTTCTTTTTGGCGGTATAATAAATATAATACTTGCCTTTGTCGTAGGTGATTTCGGGGGCCCAGAAATGTGCATCGGCCCAGGCCGGCAGTTTATCCGGAAATACGTGCCCGACGGTTTCCCAGTCTACCAGGTTCTTGGAATGCAAAATCGGGTATAAAGGAGCCCACTCCGATGATGTAGCCGTTGCCCAGTAATCATCGCCTACCCGGATCACCGATGGATCAGCATAGTCGCCCGCCAATACCGGGTTGCTGTAGTTAACTGTTGGTGCGGAGGAAGAAACTTGCTGTTCTCCGCTGGTGGTAGCATTATTTTTATCTGAACCGGATTTATTAACACTGCACCCAAAACCAAAAAAACAGATCAGGTGGAGGTATACATATATTCTTTTCATATCTTATTTGTTTATAGAAACACCCTTTTGGGTATTTCATCAACTTAACTTAGAGAAACCATTTGCATCAAACTGCGCGATACAACACTAATTAAACCGGAATTACTGGGCTGGCTGCTGGTCTTGGGCAGAGAACTTGTAGCTGGTGCTGGTTTTATAGGTTTCTCCCGGCCGCAGCATGGTACTGGGAAATTCCGGCTGGTTAGGAGAGTCGGGGAAGTGCTGCGTTTCGAGGCAAAAGCCATAATGCTTTTTGTAGTTGGTGTTGTTTTTCCCGGTTAAAGAACCATCTAAGAAATTACCGGAGTAAAACTGAATACCGGGCTCCGTCGTGAATACTTCCATATACCGGCCACTAGTAGGTTCGTACACGGTTGCGGCCAGTTTGCTGTCGGCAGCTGTATTGGTTAGCACGTAGTTGTGGTCGTAGCCGCCTGCTACCTGCGCCAGCCGTGAGCCAATAGCGGCGGGTTTGGTAAAATCCATGGCGGTACCCGCAACCGGGCGCAGCTCGCCGGTTGGTATCAGCGAAGCGTTTACTACCGTATAGCGGTCGGCCGGCAACATTAAGAGGTGCCCTAATGCGTCCGGCGCCTGCCCGGCAGCTAAGTTAAAATAGCTGTGATTGGTCAGGTTAACAGGCGTGGCCTTATCGGTAGTAGCGGTATAATCAATTTTTAAAGCATTATCTTCGGATAAAGTATAGGTAACAGTAGCCGTTAGTGTACCGGGATAACCTTCTTCCCCGTCCGGGCTCACGTAGGTTAGCTGCAGGGCATTCTGTTCCGGCAGGGACTTGGCCGTCCATACTACTTTATCGAAACCTTTATTGCCGCCGTGCAGGTGGTTCTCGCCGTTATTGGTAGCCAGGGTATAGGTTTTATCATCTAAAGTAAACTTGCCCTTGGCAATGCGATTCCCATAACGGCCCACAATAGCGCCAAAATAAGGACCACTTTTCAGGAAAGCATCGCTCTGGTAACCTGCTACGTTATCAAAGCCCAGTACCACATCGCCGGACTGGCCGTTTTTGTCGGGGGTAATGATAGATGTAACAGTAGCGCCATAGTTGGTGATTTTTACCTGCACGCCTTGCTGGTTGGTGAGCGTGTATAGTTGAACTTCGGTGCCTTCTTTGGTTTTACCAAAACTTTCTGTTTTAATGTTCATACGGTCTGTTTGTGCGGTGTTAGTAGTAGTTTCTGCGGCTGGTTTACCTTTGTTGCAGCCCCATAGAGTGGCACTGGCTATGCCCAAGCCGGCTAGCAGCAAAAAGGTGGGCCGTAATATATTACTTTTCATACGTAGAATTAATCTTTTTTATGCTTTTGGTTTAGTGTTTAGCTATTAGCGGTTAGCGATTAGCCTAAAATCAATTTTTAATATCATCAACAATGTCGATTAAATTTAGATTGGTACTTATATAGTTCTAATGAGATATTACAGCGAAGCATTTGTTTCGCCGGACGGTAACCGAATGGACTTGCCGGAAGGAGTGGGCATGCCGAACGCCGGCGATCCGTCGGGCTTCCAGGTAAACGGCTGCAAGCGTATTTCCCGCTGCCAACCCGGCGTAACCGATTTTTTTGCGTGATAGAATATCCAATCCTCGGTATTATCGGGTGATTTGGTAAAACTACAGTGTCCCACACCAAAAACATATTCTGTAGACTGAAATACTGGCCCCGATTTAACCCAGTTTTCCGGCTGCATCGGGTTTAGGGTAGTATCGGCCAATGCTAATTGGGCTAACCGGTATTCTTTCAGCCATGATTCGCGGCACGAGTAAATAATAAAAGCTTTTTCGTTTTTCCGCAGCATTTCCGGTCCTTCGTTTAAATCCAATTCGCCCCCGGTTTCCCATTCTTCGGTAGGTGCCGATATCTTTACCCGGTTGCTGCTGATGGTCCAGGGATTGCTCATGCGGGCAATATATAAATTTTGTTTTGTTTTGTCGGTAGCGGCATTTTCTTCCCAGCCCGACCACACGGCATAGAGTTGGCCATTCATCCGGAAAGGGCTTAAATCGATAGCCCACTTCACCGAGGCCGGATCGGCCATATTATCACCGGTGTAAAGCATGCCTTTATCCTGGTAAGGCCCAAACGGATCACTGGAAACTGATTCTAACACACCCGACCGCTGGTGAATAAAAGGCCCACCTGCTGCTTTGCCAGCCGCATAATAAATGTACCACTTACCGTTGAAGAAATGAATTTCCGGGGCCCAGATATTGCTTTTGTTCCAGCCGCTGGCAGGTGCCCGCCATACTACTATCCGTTCGCCCGGTTGGGTTAGTTTTGTTGATTTAGAAACATAAATTCCGCCTGATCCGGAACCACAGGAATAATAAAACCCATCTTTTTTAAGCACCCACGGATCTGCTCCATCAGCAATGGGATTGATAAAAAAATGTTCTGCAACAGCAGCTGGATCTTGCTTTTTTTCCGGGGCAACAACAGCCGTACAACCCAGTAATATAGCCTGAAATATTAGCAGTAAAATAAAAACGCTGCGCATATAATTTAAATTTTTACTTATAGTTTTAGAGTAGCATAACCGCAATGCCCCGGTTTTACACTGCATTAAATATTTCTTAATGCCGGCAAGTTTTTTAATGAAGTTACTTCCAGTTGGCGGCAAAACGTACCATCCTGACAGGAAAATATCAGGAAACTATTACCTCCGCGGCTCACCGGCTTATTGTTTGCCCAGCTACACCAAAGATATAGCTTAGAATTTATCAGTTACCAGGATAAAAGGTTTTACTTTCCAGCCTTGTAACAGCTCCCGGGCTGGTTTGCCGGCTAGATGCTTGTTTTTTCACCCGTAAAATTGTCAGAGCTTCTAAAACGCATTGCATCTTCGGAGTAAAATTTTACTCTACTTCTCCAGATGGCCGGGTAATATTTGTATTTATTTCTACCGGTGTGCCAAAATTAGGAGAACCGTCGGCATTCCAGGTAAACTTTTGGATGCGGGGACTACGCGTGGCGCCACAGCCCGCTCCACTGGTAGCATTGGCGTGGTAGATTATCCAATCTTCGGTGCCATCCGGCGACTTAAAGAACCCGTTGTGCCCGGGGCCATAAGCTTTACTCGTAGCATTTTTAGAAAAAACAGGTGTAGTGCTTTTAATCCAGTCAGCCGGAACTAAAGGATCGCCGCCTTCTTTCAGGGTTAGCAGGCCTAAAGCATAATCATCGGTCCAGCAGCCGCTGGCCGAATACGTGAGAAATACCCTACCCTGGCTGTTTTTAATCACTTCCGGTCCTTCATTTACCAGTCCGTTCATTTCCCAACTATAATCGGGTTGGGAAATCTTTATTCTTTCGCCTTCCAGTGTCCAGGGATTACTCATCCTGGCAATGTAAATTTTCTGGTTTCCCGAATCATTGGTTCCATTCCAGCCCGACCAGATAAAGTAACGCTGATTATTGTACTCAAACACCGATCCGTCTATGGCCCAGCGGTCAGATGTATCCGAAATTTTTCCTTTTAAGGTCCAGGTACCAGCTAATGGATTAGTAGAGGAACTTTCCAGCACATACAACCGGTGATTGGCATCGTTACCATCGTCGGCCGCGAAATAAATATACCACTTACCATCCAGGTAATGCAGCTCCGGTGCCCAGATATCCTGGGAATAAGCCCCGGTGGCCGGCGGCGTCCAGACGGTGGTAAATGCTTCTTTACCAATCTGGGAAATATCCTGCGTTCTGATCAGGCCGATTTTGTTGCCAATGGTGTGGGTGTAATAATAATAAGAATCTTTCTGGTAAACCCAGGGGTCCGGCCCGCTGCTTAAGAGCGGATTGGAGAAAGTAGTAATTTCTTGCGGGCTTGGCGTAACCGACGTAGTGCTATCTTCTTCCTCTCCTTTGCACTGCAACAAAAGGAAAAAGCAACTAAAAAGCCACCAGTAATTTAAACGTTTATTTTTCATAAGCCTTTTGTTCTTACCCGCCTCTATTGTTTATATTAAATTAAAAATGTAAAGCTATGGCGGAAAACTTTCCGAAGCTTTTCCGCCGTTTAGCTTTATTACCAGTTCGGATTTTGCGCCAGGTTAGGGTTCAGGTCAATATCAGTTTGAGGAATAGGTAATAACTCATGCTTACCGACCACAAAATTGGCAAAAGCCGGGTCTCTGTCCGCCAACTGCGGACCGGCATCGCCCCATCTGATCAAATCATTCCAGCGGTGACCTTCCCCGGATAATTCGGTTAACCGCTCATGTTTTAGCTGCTCCAGGAAAGCATCGGCGCTTAAGTTAGGCATTGTTGCCGTTAAGGTAGCTAAACCGGCTCTTTGCCGCACCCTATCCACGTATTGGTATGCCTGAGCGGTACTTCCGGTCTCATTTAAACATTCGGCATACATAAGCAACACATCGGCATACCGGATATAACGCCAGTTGTTGGGCGAACGGTATCCTTCTTCGTTTTTCCAATGGTCGTTCTGAAATTTGCGAAACCAAACTCTGCTGTTATCCGTGCCGTAGCGGCTCTCAAAAGTTTTGCCATAAATCATGGAGTAGGCCGGGCCTCTTACGTCGGTCGAATCGAACAGGAAAGAAGCTTCTAATCTTGGGTCGCGTTCGCCGGTGGTGGTTTCGTCATAAAACTGGTGTACTGCCCACCTATTTGCCTCTCCGTCGGACCAACCTATACCCGATGGGGCAAAAAACTGGGCAATAGAAGTACCATAATTTTGGTTGGCAGTTGCGATATCATCGTCGGTGGTTTCGGTGGGGTTTTCGGCAAACTGCCATTCAAATACCGATTCCTGGTTGTTCTCGGTAGTAATCAGGAAATTGTCGCGGTAGTTGGGCATTAGATTATAAATGGAGGCGCCCTCTCCGGTTACCAGCCATTGCAACGGCGTTAAAGCTTCGGTGTACTTATGTTGTTGCATGTAAGCTTTTGCCAGCAAAGCGTAGGCCGCTCCTTTGGTGGCACGTCCTAAGTCAGTAGATCCATACGAAGTAGGTAAAGCCGCTGCTGCTTCAGTCAGGTCTTTTTCTATCTGAGCAAACACCTCAGCCTGCGTAGCGGAAGCCGGCACATCGCCTACTACACTTACATTAACGACGAGCGGCACATTTCCCCAAAGTGTAGCCAAATGATAATAATATAATCCTCTTAAAAACTTGGCCTCGGCTATATATTGCTGTTTTAAGGTTTCATCCATGGTAATATCGGGCACATAGGCGATAACCTGATTGGCCCGGTTTATACCAATATAATTATCGTTCCAAATGCCATAGGCGTTGCCGTAATTATAATCCGTTACCAGGAATTTATCTATGTTGTTGATAATATTGCCGTCGCCGCTGGTAGAAATACCTTCATCGGACCGGATAATATAATAAAAAGGCATCCAGCGGGAAATACTACCCCGGTGCAGGGTGCTGTAAACGGCATTTACGCCGGCCAGGGCATCGCTGGCGTTTTGCCAGTAGGCTTCTACCGTAAGTTGGTTCGGATTTTCAATATCCAAATCGGGCTCACAGCCGGCTGTAGCTAAAGCAGCGGCTATAAAAGTATATATAAATGCTTTTTTCATGATTGTTTTCTATCCTTGTTAATTAAAACTCACCTTGGATACCAATTGAAATAACTCTGCTGGCAGGCCAATGACCGTTGTCTAATCCTCTTTCCTGAATGTTAGCTCCGGTTACATCCGGGTCTAAACCAGTATATTTGGTAATGGTGAACAAGTTTTGCCCACTGATATAAATCCGGGTGTTTCTAATCTGGGCTCTGTCCAGAAGATTTTGCGGCAAGTTGTAGCCAATCTCCAGATTTCTCAGGCGCACGTAAGAGCCGCTTTCCAGCCAGCGGTCGCTGTAATCATAATTATTGGCAGCAATTCCCTGATCACCGGCCAGCAAACCAATTCTGGGGTCGTCGGTACCGATATTAGTGGGCGTCCAGGGATTAATGTCGCTCCGGAAATTTGTATTTTGATAAGCATCTAAGGTGTACCGAACAGAGTTATAGATTTTGTTTCCGAATACACCTGTTAATTGCACATTCAGGCTAATACGTTTATAAGAGGCATTGAACTGCATACCGGCCTGGAGGCTCGGCCACGGAGAACCGGCTATTACCCGGTCTCTGGTATCAATCACGCCATCGCCATTTTGGTCGATGTACTTCACATCGCCCGGCTGCGCATCGGGCTGAATAATTACCCCATCCGCATTGGTATAGGAATCAATTTCCGCCTGGTTTTGGAAAAGTCCATCGGTCTTTAATAAATACCAGGCTCCAACCGGATTTCCTACCTGCGACCTGGTATTGCCGCTCGAAATATAGTTTACATCCTGGCCCTGGTTGCCAACGTTTTCAACGGTATTTTTAATGGTGGTAATATTTCCGGAAATATCCCATTGCAGATCAGATCCCTGGCTCCGGTACGTAGCGGCTACTTCTAATCCTTTATTTCGGATAGAAGCCGAGTTTACGTACGGGTTTCCGCCTAAATTACCTAAATAACCAGGCACCGGCAGGTTTAACAGAACATCTTTAGACAAGGAATTATAAATATTGAATTCAAAAGACAATTTGTTCTGGAAGAAACTAGCGTCCAGGCCTAAGTTTTGCTGGGTTCTCTCTTCCCAACGCAGGTCGGGGTTAGCCAATGTAGCCTGGTACGCGCCTACATATATGCCTTGATCGGCACCAAATACCACTCTGGGATTGTTATTAATATAAGAAGTATAAGGCCAGGAACCTAAACTAGTAGGAATAATGCCTAGTTTACCATAAGATGCATTAATTTTTAAATCAGATATGGCATTTACGTGAAAGAAATTTTCCTGGCTAATGCGCCAGCTGGCCGCTATTGAGGGGAAGTAACCCGTCCGGTAGTTGGCACCAAACCGGGAATCTTTGTCAATCCGGCCGGTTAAGGTAACCAGGTATCTATCTTTAAAAGAATAATTTACCCGGCCCAAGTAGCCAAAAGTCCGGTAATCGGTTGGGGTTCCGCCATCTGAAGTGGCTTCACCGGTAGCCGATCCTATGGTCGTAAAATAATTATCTCCGGAAGTAGTTAAGTTAGTCCGGCCACCGATGGTGGTCTCACGGGACGTTTGCTGAGAAGATATACCCACCACACCATTAATAAGATGGTCGCCGAATTGTTTATTAAAGTTTAAAGTGTGCTCAAACAATAAACTTAAAAACGTGGACCGCTCTTCGTTTACTGAACTTGGATAAGGAGAGGCGTTGTATTGCCAAACACCTAATTCCCGTACATTTTTATCAAAATCGTAACTAACTTCGGCACCGGCATTAAATCTATAGTTCAGCCATTCAAATAATTTTACATCGGCAAAGGCGTTTCCTACCAGTTTACCATAGTTGGTGGTACTGGCGCTTAGTTCTCTTACGGCTACCGGGTTATAAGCATAGGTAATGGCATTGGTAGTACCTATGCCCCACCCTTGCGGATTAGTGGTCGTAATGTAACTTGGGTCCTGTACCGGAATAACGGGCAGCATTACCGCCATATCTATAATGGGGTTGCCATCGGTTGGGGCTTTAATAACAGAATGGCTCAATAACAGGTTCTCACCAAATGTTACGCGGCCTTTCTGGCTGCGGGTATTAATCCGGAGGCTTCCCCGGTCGAAGGAATTGCTTTTTACGTAGCCTTCGTTTTTAAAATAGCTGGCCGAAATTAAATAGGAAGTGGTAGCCGTACCACCCGACACGGCTAAGTTATAATCCTGCAGGCTACCGGTTTGCAGCACTTCATCTTGCCAGTTGGTATTAATATTAGGATTAAAAGTTCCTTCGGCTACGCTAGACGGAGGAGTTGCACCTGAATTAGTATACATAGTGCGTTGCATGGCTGCAAATTCCGTGCTGTTCATCACATCCCAACGATTAGAAATAGTCTGCACCCCGGTTTTGGCCGAAAAACTAACCTTAGCCGGTCCTTCTTTCCCTTGTTTGGTGGTAATAATAATAACCCCATTAGCGGCCCTGGATCCGTAGATAGCGGCCGCAGACGCATCTTTAAGAATTTGAATGGAAGCAATGTCGTTGTTATTTATCGTTACATTAGCTTCGGCAATCATACCGTCAATTACATATAGGGGATTCGTATCATTAAAGCTTGCTACCCCCCTGATTTCAATGGCCGCTCCCTGGCCGGGTACGCCGGAGTTTCTTACTGTTACACCCGGGGCAAGCCCCTGAATAGATTCCGCCACCGAACTAGCGGTTACCCGGTCGGCATTTTCTGCACTTACTATACTAACTGCACCTGTTACATCACTTTTCCGCACGGTCTGGTAACCAATAACCACTACCTCTTCCAAAGCTTTTACATCGTCGCCTAATGTTACATTTACCGTGGTGCGGTTATTAATAGGTACTTCCTGCGTGGTATAACCAATAAAAGAGAATACCAACGTGCCGTTTTCCTGACCGTCCGGAACATTTATGGTATAATTGCCGTTGGGGTCGGTTGTCATGCCACTGGAGGTACCCTTAACCAAAACCGTGACTCCTGGTAAAGTCTCGCCTTTGGAACTGGTAACAGTACCCGTTATGGTTACTGCCATGGCAGGTTCCGCCTCATGTTTAATATTTTCCTGATTACTTTCGAATGTGTTGCGTTCTGATTTAATTGACGGCGCAAAAGCTTCTTTGGATGACACCGCCGTAATAACATAAAGCTTATCGCTTACTTTATCATATTTCAGCCCATTGGTTTTTAGCAGAATGTCCAGTTCGGACTCAAAAGCATTAGCTTTACTGGCTTTGCCTTTAACCTTTTTATCTGTTACAACTTTATCCGCTATTACATCGCTGTTGTACATAATAGAAACCTGGTATTTTGCTTCCAGTTCGGTTAACGCTTCCTTAAGGGCTTTCACTTCTTTCTCCTGCTGTTTACCGGGCTGTTTCCAGTTATTAGCCGAACTTAAAAGCAACTGCGCAGAAGAAAGAAATCTTATACTGCAAAATGCCAGCAGTAAGCATAATTTTAAAATTCTTCTCATGTTTGTTTAATTTTTAGGTGAATAAAGCAATAAAAATAACGGAGCTGTTTTACCGGTTATCTCCATTAAAACTCTTTAGAATATTTACTATTTCCCGGGTGTGAGTTCCTCTCCTGTTTTTTTCCGAAACACTACCTCCTTTTTATTTTTGGTTATTTGCAAGTCGAAAGTTTTGGAAAGGCCAGCGAATAACACGTCCAAGTCCTTGATAGGAGTAGAACCGGAGACCTTTAATAGGTTTAAAGCGCTATCTGCTAATTGCACGTTTAACCCGTAAGTTTCTTTCAAGTTAAGGGCCACTTCCGGCAACGGCGTATTATCAAAAATAAGAATCTTGTTTCTCCAGGAAGTATATACCTGTGGATTTACCTTTTTCTTTATAAAGCCCGCAGAATTTGCCTTTAATTCCACCATTTCGCCTGGTTTCAGCATAACCTGGCTGGTTTGTTCTGTTTCTTGTATATTTAATTTTACTTTTCCGGAGCTTAGAACCACTTGCGTGCGGCCCTCGCGTTTCGACACGTTAAATTCGGTGCCCAAAACTTCTACGTTTACCTGATGGGAGGTACGAACTAGAAATTTCTGATTGTACGGCGTATGCACTACCGAAAAAAAAGCTTCTCCATCCAGCCAAACTTCCCGTGTACTTGCATTTGGCCAATTAGCCGCATATTTTAAAGTAGAATTGCCATTCAGGTTTACTACTGTATGGTCCGGCAACTCTATTTGCAACGTTTGGCCGTAGGCCGTACGGTAAGTAATAAGCCGCTCCCGCCAGAATACCCGGTAAGTACCCCCTGCCAGGAACAACAAGCCGGCCAATACGGCCGCTATTTTATACCAATTATACCTAACCCTATCAAAAATAGATCTATTTGCTTGTTGTTCCTTGTTTTCCGTTACCGAACTATCTATTTCACGCTGACTTAATTGGTTATAAATATTTCTTTTAAGGTTGTGAATCTGAATTTCTGAAATATCCGGTTGTTCGAAATCCATGCATAAAACAAAATCAATTGCCTGTTTTAATACGGCTTCCTGATCAGGATTTTGTTTTAACCAATTTTCCCAGAAAGTATTTAAAGCCGGCGTAGGTGTTCTTACCCAATCAATAAAAACATCATTGGTTAAAAAACTTTCGATAGTATAAGTATTATCCGGTTTATCCATATTTTGGATCACTAGGTTTTCCTAACTACTTTTACTTTTGCTTATAGCAGTAAAAGCAAAAAGCCTCATCTTCTTCCCTGAATTTTTCAATTTTTTTAGAAGATTTACAAAGCAACAAGCAATTTTAATGTATTATTGATAATTCTTCAATTATATTACATTACTATTGATAATATATCAATAGTAAATACAATTTAATAAAGAAGCTATAAGCAATTGGAAAGCAGGTGAAAAGAATGAAAAACTTTTAAAAAGGCTAATATAATAATAGGAGTAATATGGCTACGGTTAACCGGAGATGCTGCTTGAGGGCGTGGATAGCCTTTGAAACTATTTTGTAAGTAGAATTGAGATTTAAGCCCATAATGGAGGCTACTTCTTCGTAAGAAAGATTACTGAAATAACGAAGGTAAATAACTTCTTTTTGCCTTTTAGAGAGCATGGCCAAAGCTTCGGTTAAGCCTTTATGCTGTTCTTCTGTTATCTGATTAGAAATAAGCTGCGTTTCGTGGGAGAAAGTAATATTAAACTGGTAATCATCCTCTAAAGCAACCTGGCCTAAAATGTGCTTTTCTTTTTCCAGGGACCGCGTCAGTTTTCGGCGCAGCGATTTAAATAAGTAATATTTAATAGAATTGGTGGCACTTAGCAGGTGCTTTTTTTCCCAAAGCTCTATAAACAAATCCTGAATGCAGTCTTCTACTATGGCAGACTTGGCTGTAAACTTGTGCCCGTAGCTGTATAAGAGGCGAATATACTGTTCAAAAATATAATCGAAAGCTTGCGGGTTACCGGACCGGAACTCCTGCCATAACTGTATCTCCGGCCAACTCGCATAAACTAACGCGCCCTGATCGGAGTTGGCCTGCTTTAATTGATACTCTTGCTCTGCTTCCACCTCTACTATTTTTAAAGCCCTGGTTTACTATCCGCAACTATTTCTTTGCTGTTTTAATATTTTTAAAGTACAAGACCTGTTATTAGTCCGCTTTGTTTTATTATTTGTAACGGATAGCTCAACTTACGTTATTTTAAAAATAAAAGAAATAAATAACGCACCTATTTTTTAAATTTTAAATCAACAATGTTGCAATTGTAAAAGCATTTTATTTACGAACCTGTTTAAAATAAAAAAGGGAATGACCGTTATGATCACTCCCTTTTTTATAATTGTTACCGAAATTAGCCTTTTTTAACCGGAGCTTTAGTAGCAGTGGCTGGGGCTAAAGAAAGAATGTATTTCACCATTTCGGCCGCATCGGTTTTAGATACTTGCGGGTGTGGGCTCATCGGGATATCACCCCAGGAACCGGCACCACCCTGGATGATTTTATCCGACAGCTTGGCTACAGCTGTTTTATCAGTTTTATATTTTTTGGCAACATCTTTAAAAGCCGGGCCCACAATTTTATTATCTATGGAATGGCAGGCGTTGCAATCACTTTTATCCATCAGGGCTTTGCCTGGCAGGACTGCGCCTGGTTTAGCCTGATAGGTACCTTCTACTGCGGTTTTGCCGGTAAAAGCAAAAGAACCCGCCATAATAGCCAGCATGCCGGCCACTTTAAAACAATTTGTTAAACTCCTTTTCATTGATTTTTACTTTACTAAAAAATTAAAATTATTTTACGACCTGCTTCCTGCCTGCTATGCCGGGGGCGCCAACTCCGTCAATCCAAGCTTCTGTGGTATCTGTTTTCTAAATTCAAGAATTGTGCCTTTTTCGGGCGAAGATTAAGAAATAAATTAATAATTCCCAAATAAACGTACTTTTGGTTTCTTTTATTTTATACAGGCCGCTTTACTACGCCTATAATTTATTTTCTTTTGGTATTATCAAAAAATTAAACCCTGATTTCCCGATATTTTCCTAAAGTTACCAAACCTTTTTTACTTTAAATACAGGAAGCCTATTTACTTTTTAAACCAAGCATTAACAAATAGCTAAATGCTAATAAAACCTGCTTACCCGATAAAACCTGATTGTAATTTAACTTTTAACTAATTTAAAATCTAAAGGAATTAAGAATTTCAGGCTGCCCGGCCAGGATAAGTAGCGGATCAGATTACTTATTGTTTTAGGTGAAAAGCGCCTTTTTCTCCCTTTGCAATACCGCCGGGTTATTCAGAAAACTGATTATAAGCTTTATTTACCTGATTATCCGGCAAGGTGCTGCCGGTATGAATAAGTACCCGGTGCCGGAACGTAACCGATTTACCGGCCGGTAATTTATAGTTAAGCACTTCTTTGCCGTTGCTCATGGCGAAGTAACCTAAGTTATTGGCGCCAAATAAACCGTAGCCGCGGGCGTGCCAATAAGCCGGATAGCCCATATTGTCCGGATGATCCATTAAAACCAACGATATGGGTTCATTGCCTATCTTACCCATTAGGTTTACCCATTTGGCCCGCGTACCCCAAACCGCATGCCCTTCTTTGCCTTCGCTGCTACGGTACAAACCCGTTACACCTTCGGTATTCATCTGGGGCAATAAGGTAGGATGCCCGCTGGCATCGGTAAATATTTCAGGCTGGGTAGACGGGTGTTCCAGTTCGCGGGTTACCCGCAAAGCCACGAGTCCTTCTTTGTTATCTTTAAAAAATACGTCTTCCTGTTGGGCCGTTAGCGTGGTAATGCGATCTATTATGCGGGTATCGCCGGTGTAACTAAATATAAAATGGGTATTTTCCTGCAACAGCACCGTGCCATCCGGTTTTTGCCAATTGCTTGTTACTTCCAGTTCGCCTTTTTTATTCCCGCTCACCATCTTATTCACTTCCTGGTGCACAATGGTGCCGAAGGGACCACGATTACTGGCATCTATATCCGTAGAGTTATTCCAGAAATCATAGCCGTTCACATCGCCGTAGTTAAACCACAAACCTACGTGATGCGGATGGTCTATCCGCTCGCCCGGCCGCGGCTGCAGTGGCCAGCCGCGGGTAATAAGCGTACCTTGGGCGGTGCGCAGCGGGTACAAAACCGGTTTTTTCAGGTTATCCGGATAAATATAAGAAGTAAAAGGCTGGCCATCGATGCTGATATCTACGCGTTTTTCGGCCTTATTTTCCGTAAGTAAAATACGTTTGGGCTTTGCTGTTTTCTCCCGTTCCGGATTAATTTTCAGCACAAAGCTCATTATCAAACTCAAGCCAGTAAATAAGAATAAACTTCCGGACAATTTGTGAACTACTTTCATCCGTAAGCAACTTAACTTAAAACTACTTCCTGTTTGGCGGAGTCGAAGGTGACGCGTTTGCCAGTTTGCAAAGCAGTTCGGGTCATGATGTTGGCTACCGAATGGTTATAACCAGCCCTTACGGAAGCATTAGGGGTTTTCCGGCTCCGCACGCAGTCCATCCAGTTGCGCATGTGCAGCGAAGTCATGGGGTCGCCGCCGGTATTAGCACCGGTTTCAATTTTGGCCTGATTGGGTAACGTATATTCGGTAAGTAAATTAGCCGCCATGCCCATGGCTTTGGCTTCATTCTGGCCTAATCCACCTTCCGACGTAATTTTATTGGTATCCAGGTTTAACATGCCGCCGTTGGCATAATATAATTCTTTGGTACCGCCGGCTCCGTTGCTAAACCGCGAAGAATATACCACCTGAAAGCCTTTGTTTTTATCATTATCCGGACCATAATCAAAGACAGCCGTCATGGTATCGGGATTTTCCCGGCCGTCCTGCCACATATAAATACCACCGTTGGCCGATACGCTCCGCGGATGGTCAAGACCGGAAAACCAGTGTACCGTATCAATCTGGTGCGACATCCATTGGCCCGGAATACCGGAAGAATACGGCCAGAACAAACGATATTCTAAATACTTGCGCGGGTCCCAGGCTACTTTGGGCCGGTTCATCAGGAAACGGTTCCAGTCAGTGTCTTCCTCCCGGATTTCGCTTACCAGTTTGGGCAAACGCCAGCGGCCCGGCTGGTTTACGTTCCAGGTCATTTCTACCATTTTTATATCGCCAAACTTACCCGACCGGATGTACTCATTGGCGGCAATGTAATTAGGCGCGCTCCGGCGCTGCGAACCAATTTGTACAATTTTCTTGGATGCTTCTACGGCTTTTAAAATAGCCATAGCGTCTTCCATGGTTTCGGCCATGGGTTTTTCGAGGTAGACATCTTTGTTGTTTCGTACCGCTTCCACCCCCATTAAAGCGTGCTGAAAATCGGCGGTGCTGATAATAACGGCATCTATTTCTTTTTGGCCGTATAACTCATCGTTGTTGCGGTACTTATTAATTTTCAGATCTGCTTTTTCTTTTAAGAAAGCCGCTGCTTCGTCGCGTCGCCGGTTCCAGATATCCGAAACGCCTACAAATTGAAAGTTAAGAGACTTGGCGTGATTCATAAAGGCCGGAAACAAAGAATCTTTAAACCGGTTAGAGAAACCTACTATGGCCACCCGCACCCGGTCGTTGGCGCCCAGTATTTGTCCGTAGCTGCGGGCACTAAAACCAAAAGTGCTTAAACCAATGGTGCCCAAGGCGGCTTTTTTAATAAAGTCGCGCCGGGAATGAATGTTGTCTTTTTCCATGAGTTTGGGTTGATTAGAGATAAATTTTTTCTACTACTATTATTGGTGGTGGATAATTAGTTAACCGGACAGAAATATCTATGTAATAATTTAAGTTAGATATTTACCACCCCTGCCCCTCCTAAAACAGAAGGGGAGCTTTCTTTATATTTTTAAATGTATAATTTGATTTGTTTGCATATTTAAAGTTTACGCAGCTTGATGTTGCGGTAATGAACTTCGTCGCCGTGGTCTTGCAGCAGGATGTGCCCTTGGGGGGCTTCGCCGAAATCCGGGTAAACTTTATACTTGCTGTCGGCTACCAAGGCCCGGAAAGCCGGACTGCCTCTGTCGTATTCTACTACTTTAAGGTCGTTTAGCCAATGCGTAACGTGGTTACCCTTAGAAACGATCCGCACCTGGTTCCATTCGCCAATCGGGCTGGCTTTTTTATCTTGGGCCGTTATAAGATCGTATAAAGATCCAATGGTCCGGTTGCCGTTTTTACCTAATTTTGCATCCGGGTGGCGCTCATCGTCCAGCAACTGAAATTCCAAACCAATGGCCGAACCCGGACTTTTGGGCAAACGCTCCGTCACGAAATATTTAACGCCGCTGTTAGCTCCCGGCGTTAACTTAGCTTCCAGTTGGAGTTCAAAATCAGAATATTGTTCTAAAGTTATAATATCGCCGCCGTTGCGCGATTCGGCCCCGTTGGCTTTCAAAACCATTAGTTCTCCGTTCTTTACCTGCCAGCCCTGGTCGGGAAAAGCATCTTTATAAGCACCGCGCCAGCCGTTGGTAGTTTTACCATCGAACAATAAAATCCAACCCGCTTTTTGTTCCGCCGGAGTTAAGGTATTCATTTTATTTGTTGACATTTGTCCTGATGTAGCTGCAGTTTGCGCATTAGCGGCAAAAACAAACCCGGCCAGGGTAATAGTAAGTAAAGTCTGTTTAACTTTTTTCATATACAATTTTTAATTAATATCCTGTCCTATACTTTAAACCCCTGCGCCGCCAGGTAAGCTTTACTAATTTCGGCACATTGCCGCGGTGATTTGTCTTTTTCGGGCACCCCGTCCAGTTCTATAATACCCCAGCCTTTGAACTTAATACTGTTTAAAGCTTTAAATACGCCGGCTAAATCAACCTGGCCTTGTCCTAATTCTACAAACACATAAGCCTTCGGATCGCCATTATTTTTGGGCCGTACATCTTTTAGATGCAAGGCGTGCAGACGGTTTTTATATTGTTTAATGGCTTTTACCGGATCGCCCCCACCCTGGTGGTAATGGGCAATATCCAGTAATAATTTCACATTGTTTTCGGCGCAGTTATCCATAATTACCGCCACTTCCTCGGGTGTTTCGCCTAACTGGTGCATGTGGTTGTGGTAATTGGCCTGCACGCCTAAGTCGCGGGTACGGCGGCCAATTTCGTTTAGCAAACGTCCGTATTTTACCAGATCTTCGTTCGTGGGCAAACCAGTTTTAGGCCGCGAGGAGTTCGTCAGTTGAATATTACTGCCGCCCAAGGCTTTTATAAATTTAGCTTTATCGATAAAATCAGCAATTAATGTTTCATCGTTGCCGGTATTAATATTTGCATTGCCGCCCGAAAACATGGGTAATTCCAATTGGTTTTGGGTTAACAATTGCCGGAGTTCGGCGGGGTTATTTCCGAACTTCTCCAGGGTATTAGAGCGTAATTGCACGCCTTTAAACCCTAATTCGCTTAGTTCCTGTATGGCCTTTACATCATTTCCGCCCCAGGTAATGGCGGAGTAGCCCAGTTTTAAACCCGGTACTGGTGCAGATACAATACCTTTATCTTTAGCAAGCGAAACGAAGGGTATCGCAAAAGCTGTTAAACCAGCCTGCGTTAAAAATCTACGACGGGAAATGCTAGCGGTCATGTGCTGAAAATATATTAATTAAAATATCCGAACCTAACATCCTAAAGCTTATTCCAACTTATTTAAGCGGAGCAAACTAATTGGAACAGGTAATTTAAAAAATAATTAGCAGCTTTGCCGGATTATTTTGGATTTATTAACCGAATGAGCAATTGCGCAACTGTTTGCACCGACAAAACGGCTCCGCAAAGTACCAGACCAGGAAATAACCCTAACCACCAGGCACTAAGGTCTTTCTTGAAGCCAAGAATGGCCCGTCCCCAGGAAGGAACATCGGGCGGAATGCCGATACCCAGAAAAGAAAGTGTAGATTCCAAAGCCATTAAATTACTGATACCAAAAGCAAAGGCTACTATAACCGGTGTAAGGGCATTGGGCAACGCGTGTTTTACAATAATCTGCTTATCAGAAAAACCCAAAGCCCGCGCTGCTTCCAGGTAAGGCAATTCTTTTATTTTAAGCATTTCGGACCGTACCAAACGGGCAATGCCGGGCCAATAAGTAAAAGCCGACAAACCAATTACTACCGCTAAAGAGGGCCGTACAAATGTGGCCAAGCTTAATACCAGCAGCAACCTGGGTACCGATTGAAAGAGTTCTATTACTTTTAAAATTAAAATATCCAGCGGCAAAGAGATAGTTTTGCGCAGAGACGCAACTTGATTGAAAACCCGGCGCAGCAGTTTAAAAAGCAAAATCGCTAAGACAAGAACGAGTAATTTAAATATAACCTGTTTACCAAAATTATTTTGGGTTAAAAACGTGGTATCGGCCAGAAAAAAATAAAATAAAAAGAACAGTATGGCTATGATAGCCGCAAAAGCAGCACCGATAGATTTTTTATAGCCTTTATCGCCGAAATAACCAGCCAGGCTGCCCAAATAAATACCCAAAACAGCAGCCAACGCCATGGCCGGAAAGCTTATAAGCAGGGCCGTACGGGCTCCAAATATAATATTAGCTAATAAATCGCGGCCTATCTGATCGGTGCCCAACCAATGAAATGGCTCCCCAGCACGATGCTGCTCCCATTCCCAGGGCGGCTGGCTTATATGTTCCAGGTCTGTTTCGTTCGGAGAAAAGGGCAAGGGCAGCCACGGCGCGCCCAGGGCACCACCGATAAACAACAATAAGAAAACCGTTGCTACTTTACTTTTCAGATCTATTTTCGGAGAAGCGGTGGCCTGCTCCACAGATTCTATCATGTTATTTTCTGCCTCGTGCGTGGATCGGCGGTAAAATAAAGAAAATCTGCGAGTAAATGCGAACCGGCTTTCAGGGCCGCTACAAATAAAATTAATCCCATCACTACCGGATAATCGCTGGCCAGCACCGAATCGGCCAGAAGCCGGCCAGTACCCGGAATGGCAAAAATCACTTCTATTACGATTGCGCCACTAATCAGCGATGGCAAATAACCGGTAAAAAGCGTAATAACCGGCAGCAAAATATTACGAAATGCGTGCTGCCGCAGCACTTTCTTCTCCGATAAGCCTTTAGAGCGGGCCGTGGTAATAAATTCGGATGCTAGTACCTGTTGCAGCGACAGGTAAAACTGCGTGGTAACGTAGGGCAAACTGGCTATAACCAAACAGAACAGGGGCAAAAGCAGGTGGTATAATCTATTACCAAAAACAAGAAACCAGCTTTCTGATTCGTAAGAAACGGTACTTAAACCAGAAACAGGAAATAAATTGAGATAACCGGTACCCGCCAGAAATACCAGCACAAACAAAGCAATTACAAATAAAGGAATACTTTCTAAAACATATAAAGCCGGTAAAATTACCTTGCGCCAGCTACGCCGATTAGAAAGCGATAAAGCCAGGCTTAACTCAATAGCCAAAGCGAAAATCAAAATCAAGCTACTGATTAGCAGCAACAAGGTATTCTGAATAGCATTTTTTAACACACTTGTTACGGGCTGCGCATCGCGCAAAGAATAACCTAAATCTAATTTCAGAAAGTTTTTTAGCCAAACATGATATTGGTTGTCTAAGCCATTTTGGTTGAAAGCCGGCAACAAATTCTGGTAAGGCAGGGCTTCTTTAATAAGTTGATTTAAATTTTGCCGGGCTGCCACCAATGCCTGATGCCAATTACCCGAACTTATCCCGGTATTCTCTATCAGGTGCCGGAAAATACTTTTTATTTTATTAGGTTCTGTAGCTTGAAAAAGCAGCGCTGTTTGTGCTTGTATGAAGGTATAATGAGGGGCATCAGGTGCAATATCTGCGGTTTTCTTCTGCAGAATTAACAAACTTTTGTAGTATGCACTTATCGCCGGCCAGTTGCCGTAGTTACTTATTAACGCCTGCAGAAATTGCTGGTGTTTTACCGGAAATATCCGTTGCAGGGTATCCGGTTGCGCCTGATTTCGGATAGAAAAATAAAATAAGGGTTTGTCCTGGCCGGTAGCGGCTAATTCTTTTAAATACGCGGTGCGGGTCATGGTTTTACCAGCATTTCCAATAGAGCCTTCCCGCATTTCGGCAAAGTTATCGGCGTAGGTACCCGGAATCAGACGGCTAACCAGAAAAACCACGGAACTAATAAGCCACACCGTAGGCAAAATTAGCAGCAGCCGCCAGAGCAGATACTTTAACATGCCGTTAATCTGTTTTTAGCTCAAAAGCGCTCACATCGTAACCAGGCTTAATACCCGAAACTTTTACATTTGTAAACCGCTTGTTAATAGCCAGCCGATCCGTACTAAAATATAAAAAAATAAGGTTACTTTGCTCGTGCAGTATCTGCTGCAGTCGTTTTAACAAGCGTGCTTTATCCTGCGGATTCTGGGTCTCGTTTATCTGATCGATGAGTTGATCGCTTTCGGGTGTACCAAATGCAGTATAATTGCCTCCTCCTTCGGCGGCGCTTTCGGTATGCAAAATGGGCTTAAAGTTATAAACAAACGGATTGCCGGATAAAGACCGGATAAACATTTCGAAGTTATGGGCCTTCAGGTTTTTCGTCAGCAACTTTCCTTCCAGCGGTTGCACAGTTACCGGTATGTTTAATTTAGCGGCCGCCTGCTGAAAAATTAAAGCAATATTTTCAAATTCAGTATTTCCGGCTTTATAATTAATATTAATCGTAAGCGGCACAGCTTCCCCATTTATGTTTTTTTGCCAGCCATTTTCATTTTTAATCCATCCGGCAGCTTGCAGCAAAGCCGTTGCCTGGTTTAAATTATAATCGTAGGATTTTAGTTCTTTGTTATAAAACTGATTGTTACTTGGTGCAATGGGCCCAACAGTACGGGTACCAAAACCACTTACGGTAGCTTTTATAATTTTATCGGTCTCCAGTAAATGCGCCAGGGCTTGCCGGGTACGGGCATCAGCAAATTTTCCTAAGCGTGCATTTAAGCCCAGGTAGGTAAAATCGTAAGTCTCGGGTGTAAATAAGCTATACTGCTTCGTAAAACTTTTATCAGCGGCTAATTGCTTATACTGGTTGGCCGGAATATCGCCTAACACATCCAGGTTATTACTTTTCAGACTGAGTACGGCGGTGGCGTTATCCGGAATTATCTGATAAACAATTTCATCCGGATGCGCGGTAATATAATTGATAGCTGCGCCTACTTCATCTGCCCACCAGTTTTGTTTCTTTTGCAGACGCACGACTTCCCCGGTCTTCCATTCGGCCAGCTCATATCCACCGCTACCTTTCAGGAAATTTTTATCCCGCGTAAACCGCTCGCTGTTAAACCATTCGGCAAAAGCTTTTATCTGCGGATCATTTGCTAAGGCATCATAGTTGCGGGTAAGTTCGGACAAGCTGAATTTCCGAAGTAAACCTTTAGGGTCTACTATATACGCCGGCAGAACCGCATAGTCTCCGGTCATTAAATCCATTTCGGGCATGTACGGATCACAGATAATCTGAAATTTCTTCTTATCATTCGGATCTACTTTAACATCCCGGATAAAATCGTAACGGCCACTTAGCTGTTGGTTGTTAACCAAAGGGCAGCGAAAAAGCTTCAAAGAAAACGCTATATCCTCGCCGGTAATCGGTTTATTAAGCTCCCAATTGGCTCCCGACCGGATTCTAAAAGAAAAAACAGCGCTCGAGTCACTTTTAGTGACTACAGGCACTGTTTCTACGAGTAACGGTTGGATCGTTAATTTATCAGGATCGGTATAATACAAACCCTGGTAAATTAAATTTATAATTTCAAGAGAAACATCATTACTAAAACTCGCAGGATTAAGACTTTCGGGGTCTCTTGGAACACGAATCGTAACCTTATTCTCCTCCTGAACCGATGGCTTACAAGAACAAAAAAATAAATACAGAAAAATAATAAGTAAATTAACCTTTTTCATCATGGACTTATTTTATCATAAATAAGCGCCCTAAGATAAAAAATCTTAATATTTTTCTGTATTTAAATTTTAACTTAGGTTGTTAAACTAACAAAATTAGTCTTTATCATCCCAGCCACCACTACCAATATTAGTAGTAGGAGTTGTAGGAGCTGCTGCTTTTGCTTGTGTAGCAGCTTGATCAGTCTGTGTTTTGGCATTGGTTTTTGCTTCGCTTGAAGCGCCACCAGTTACTATGGCCAATTGTAATAATACGTTAAATAATAATTCTAGCATGGGTATATTTTTAAGGGTTTGTGATTAAGTTCTATTTTCAATACAAAGATTATATATTATTCTAAGTAATAAAAGGACAATGAAGCCTCAAATGTAACAATAACTTTTTTTTAAATTAATATAATATAATTTATATACGATTTTATAAATGTATTTATAATAAAGTAAAAACATTTTTGTTAACTTGTTTTGTTAAAAAATTATAGTAATTTGTAACATTGCTTTAGCAATTAAATTTAGTTTTAAAATTTAATTATTCTTAAAATTTAAATATATAAAAAACTAATTAGCTGAATGCCTTAGAGCTCCTTATATTAATTAAATCAATTTAGAATATTTTCCTTATTTAGAAATGGAAGACTTAAGAAAATTAGTACAGATTGTAACCAGCAGGGGCCAGAAAAGCTTTCCTTTAATTGAAACAAAAGCCAAAGGCAATAGCAAGGAAACCGAACTCTTTATTAAGATTAAAAAAGGCGAACTTAAATCAGATAAAGAGGCCGCTAATACTTTGTATAATTGCGCACCAGACGATTCCAGGCTAAAAATGCTTAAATCACGATTACGTAAAAAGCTGCTCAATCACCTCTTTTTTCTAGATTTTTCTGATGAACGACTAAAGATATCCCACCGGTATGAATATGAATGCCTCAGTTTACTGTTTCAAGGGCGCACATTAATGAATGTGGGCGAACATAGAATATCGGCAAAACTTTTACAAAACGCTTTAAAATTAGCCGAAGAAGTTGAGATAACCTCAACCATTATAACCTGCCTTGAAAACTTACTCATAAATTATTCACTCACATTTAATTCTAATCTTTATTATAAAACCAGTAAAGAACTAGAAAAATACAGGAAACTGGCTTCTTATGAAAATGAGGCAGAAGGATTGTACTATACTGCCCGGCTGGAGTTGAATAAATCTGTACTTTCAAAAAGAAAGTATCTTTCCACTTTACAAAAAACGCTTGATCGACTTCTGGAACTCTGGAATAAAACTAATTCTCCTACCATCTTTGATTTCTATTATATTCTTAATATCACTAATCAAGAACTTCAGGGTAATTTCTCTGAAATTCTAAACATGACCATTCTATCAGAAAAGTTATTGGAAGAAGGCAAGATAAACAAAAAAAGGTTTGATTCGCGCTACAACAAATTCATAACTGTTTATGCTTACCTGCGGGTAAAAGAATATGACAAAGGTTTGACTTTTGCAGAGGCCAATATGGAGGCTTTTAACCGGTCTACGAATAACTGGTTTGCTTTTATGGAAAATTATATGCTATTGGCCATGCACGCCGGCCGTTATGAATTAGCCGCCCGAATTTACGATGAAGTAGCCGAAAATTCCTTTTTCAAGAAAATTACTGTTAATGCCCAGGAGCGCTGGATGCTTTATAGCAGTTATCTTTATTTTGTAAATCCTAGTAAGGAATTATTAAAAAAATCGTATTATAAAAAGTTGCTGTCTTCTATTCCGGAGTACAGTAAAGATAAACAAGGCTTTAATGTCGCTATTCTGGTGCTTCAGTTCTTGTACCACGTACAACAGCGAAACTTGGATGTGCTGGCAAACCTTATTGAAAGTGTAAAAAAATATGCCGGCCGCCATTTGCGCGAAAACTTTAGCCAGCGTAGTCTTTACTTTTTTAAATTGTTGGTACTGGTAGTAAAAGCCGATTTAGATTATAAAGAGGCCCTGCAGAAAGGCCAGGAATTGTACAAGGGTATTCAGGCTACGCCGGTGCCGGGAGATGCGTATGCCGAAATTGAAATAATACCGTACGAACAACTCTGGAATATTTTACTCAAAACGTTAGAAAAACTGGAAAAATAAAGTTTAAGCAGTTTAGTATTTTAAACTTACAAATTATATAGCCCTTGCCGGGTGTTTTTACCATAGCCGTCAGGCTAAGGAATTTTCATATTCTTAGTTCCTATTTTTACCAGATTAAACACTCTATCTGGTAATCCTGAGTTTGTCGAAGGATCTAACGCATACCGATTGTACTGGGTAAGGGCATGCTTGCCAAGCGCGCATGCCCCTAAACTTATCAGCTGGATCCCGCAACAAGTTCGGGATAACTTGTTTATTTCCCTTAGCCTGACGGCTATGATGTTTTTACCGGCAAGAAGTCCGGCAAAGGCTATATAATTGGCGGTGATAACACCACCAATGGCGACTAATTTTAATTTTAGCCGGAATTCTACACAGCTTTAGTTTAAGTATTTCCTAGAACTGCAAGATAAAGTAAAGCTGCGCCTATTAATTTGTACTTTTAACAGACGCGGCATTTGTCTTTACAAAGGCTACCGGTTTGCCAATTGTTTTGTAGGGGCCTTCGCCGTTTAATATTGTGGCATACAGTTTCTTATTTTGCAATACCCGTAAAGCTTCTTTTACGCCGGCATCGGTTTTAAAAGAAGCTTCTAATTCGCCGCGTTGAAAATAATACCGGGAAGCAATCTCTTCTTCTAATATTTCTTTCAGTTCGTCTTTATAGCGCGTGAGGTCGTCTTTTTTGTTATCCAGCAACTTCTTTTCCAGGGCAGCATATTCGGTTTTGATGCTTTCGAAATACTTTTCTTTCAGGGCAATACTTTTTAACTCCTGCAGGTTTTTCTCGCTTTTGGTAGTATAGGTATAATCTTTGTTTTGCAAGAAACGAACAAAATCCTGGTACTCCGCATCGCTTAACTTAAATGAACGCGCATCTGGTAATATTGCATGAGATGCCCGGTATTGGGTAGCATAATCGAAGTGCAGCATTTTGCTCATGATGCTATAGGAAATGTTATTATAACTTTTCTCAGTTACCGATATATCCGGGTGAATACCACTGGCATCGTAAACAAAACGGCCGCCTTTGGTTTTAAATTCTGTCCGTAACGAATCGGAAATTTTGCTGACACTGCCATCTTTATTTTTATGGGCATAATCCAGGGCCTGGATGCACCTGCCGCTAGGCGTATAATATTTGGCGGTAGTTACTTTTAACAAAGCATTATAAGGCAACGAAAGCGTTTGCTGCACCAGGCCTTTCCCGAAAGTTTGCTGCCCGATTATAGTGCCCCGATCTAAATCCTGAATAGCGCCGGCCACAATTTCGGAAGCCGAAGCCGATCCTTTATCTACTAAAACCACTAAAGGTATCCGGACATCAACCGGCGTAAAAGTTGCTTTGTAAATAATATTGCGTTCTTCGAGGCGGCCCTTTTGCGTTACAATCGGCTGGTCTTTTTCTACAAACAAGTTTACGATGTTTACTGATTCCTGCACAATACCGCCGCCATTACCTCGTAAATCCAGCACCAAAGAGGTGATGCGGTGTTTTTGCTTTAGCGAAATTAAGGCATCCCGTACTTCCGGCGCCGCATTTTCCAGGAATTTATCCAATTTTATATAACCCGTACTATCATTTAATAAGCCATAATAAGGCACATTGCTAAAAAATATCTTTTCGCGGGTCAATACTTTTTCCAGGGGCTTTGCTTCGCCGGGGCGCTGAAGTATAATTTTAAGAGACGTACCTTTCTGGCCTTTTAGTAATTCAGTTACTTCCCGGCTATTCTTTTTGCTTACCGAAAGCCCGTTTACAAAAAGTATTTCGTCGCCAGCCCGGATATCTGCTTTTTGGGCGGCAAAGCCTTCGTACGGTTCAGCAATCAGCACTTTCCCGGCGGCATTCGTATAAATAGTAGCCCCAATGCCCGCATATTGCTTGCTAACGTAGTTCATCCTGAAATTTTCGATATCCGATTCCGGCACAAACTCCGTGTAGGGGTCCAGTGACGCGAGCATGGCATCAATGCCTTCCCGCATCAGGTCCGCCGGTTCTACTTCATCTACGTAACGGTTATTTAGTTGCCGGTAGAGCGAAGCAAACGTATCCAGGTTTTTGGCTATTTCGAAATAACGATCTACAAATCCGAAGGATATAAATAAAGTACAGATCAAAACCAGCGCAACAAAATAGCGTCCGGTGGGGGAAAAGTATTTTTTCATGCAAAATGGAAACTGTAAAAGCCGGAACTAATATAAAGATTAATTCTTGTAATTACTTCGGGTAGCAGGATATTCTATTGGGAAAGAAGCGCTTTCTAGGAAAAGGAACGCTTGCTTGGAAAAGGAATACTTTCCGCTCAGCCTTGATTAGGTAAATTTTTCTTGCGCAACTTAAATTAAGGCCGATGTTTCTTTATTGGCTTTGTCCAAATAAGCGTTTTTTTCTCTTGTCCAATAAATCAGACCTCCCCTACTTCCATTTTATAGCCTACGCCATGAATATTTACAATCCGGATGCTGGAATCGGCTTTTAAGTATTTGCGTAGTTTCGAGATAAAAACATCCAGGCTGCGGCCTACAAAATAACCTTCATCTTCCCAAACGGTTTTTAATATATAATCGCGTTTTACCAGTTTATGCTGGCTCTGGCCGAGCAGGCGCAGCACATCGGCTTCTTTTTGGGTTAAAATCAGTTTTTTGCCTTTTACCGTTAAAAGTAAATTAGGATAATCCAGGGAGCTCTGGCCAAAAGAAAAAACATCGGGCTTGGTTATAGGACTTGAGCTGATACCGGGTATTCTTTTTAAAATGGCTTTGATGCGCAGTTTTAATTCTTCCAGCTGAAAAGGTTTGGTCAGGTAATCATCGGCACCAATGGTTAAACCCAGAATACGATCTTCGGGGCGGGCTTTGGCCGTAAGAAAAATAATGGGCACCGTGGTGTTTTCTTTCCGGATTTCGCGGGCGATAAAAAAGCCATCTAATAGGGGCAACATAACGTCCAGGATACAGAGATCGAAGTTTTGCTCCTGAAAGGCTCTTAACCCCGCCGCGCCATCGGCACACAACAGCGTTTCGTAGCCATTTCGTTCCAGGCTGTCCTGCACCAGAAAACCTAAATTCGGATCGTCTTCTACTAATAGAATTTTAACCATACTACTGCCTTGTTTTTGCTCGTTGCGCCAGGTTACTTATCAGGAGGCATGGAAAGGAAAGAACAGATCGAAACGGCTGCCCTGGTTTTCGCGACTGCTTAACCGCACATACCCCCGGTGCGCGTCCATGATGGTTTTGACGTAACTTAAACCCAATCCGAAACCTTTTACATTGTGCACGTTGCCGGTGGGCACCCGGTAAAATTTATCGAAAACATAGGGCTGTACTTCCGGACGGATACCCACGCCTTTATCCGCGATGGAAATTAAAATCCCGTTTTGCTGGTTGCGCGTGGTTACTTCAATTTCGGGCGCGGCCGGCGAATATTTTTCGGCGTTATCCAGTAAATTATACACCACATTGGTCAGGTGCAGGCAGTCGGCTTCTATTTCGGTTTGCGTAGCTTCGGGCTTAAATTGTATCCGCCCGGCGCGTTTCTGCAGCCGGAGGTTGATACCTATTAGAGTATCCTGAATAACCTGATGCACATTGGTTTTGGTTTTGGCTAGGGCCAGTTCCTTTTTCTCCAGCACGGCCATTTGCAACACCCGCTCTACCTGCGCTTTTAAGCGTTCGTTTTCCCCGTGAATAATCTGGTAATAGCGCTGGGCCTTTTGCGGCGGTAAATCGGCGGCAGCATTTTTTAATACTTCGCTGGCAATAGCAATATTGGTAATAGGGGTTTGCAGTTCGTGCGTCAGGTTGTTGATGAAATTTTCTTTCATCTCCGAGAGTTTTTTCTCTTTTAAAATAGAGATCAGGGTATAGGCAAAAAAGATAATAACCAAAGCTAAAGCCGCCGCAGAAAAAAGCCATAAACTCATTTCGCTGATAATATGCGTGGTTTTGGTCGGGAATATAACGGCAAAGTTATAAGCCACAGGCGGCCCCATTAGCGGAGCCTGCTTTTCCGGCGCGGGTGGTATTACTTTACGTTGGGTCGCCGGCACATAATTCCCGAATACCAGCGTATCGTCATCAGCTTTTAGTATGCCGTATTCATACGCAACGTTTAAATGCCGCTGCGCGAACTCTTTTTTCAGTAAGGTGTCCAGTTCCTGAGCTTTAATGGGCGCCTGCAGTTGCGCCAGAAAAAAGCTGGAGGAAATTTGTTTTACTGGTGGCTTCACCGCCATAATGCCCGAATCGGCTAATATCTTTTTGGAAATATTGGTCAGCGCTACATTAACCGAAAGGTTAAATTCTTTTTCTTCCAGGTTATAAGCCTGGTTCAGCCAGGTAAGCTGTACTGCCAGCAGCCCCACCAGCGACAAAGTAGCCAATACTACAATAATTCTTATTTTTTTCCGGCTCATGGGTAGTGGTTAGTTTTTAGTGGTTAGTTGTTAGCTTTTAGCGATTAGCTGTTAGTGATTAATTTAATCAAGCTTGTATTCAGCAAATAAATAGCACTGATTAGATCTAAAGGCTAGTGCCAGATATAAAATAAATTTTAAAATAAGTCTTATCAATGCTAAAAACAGAAAACTATTTCAATGATCATTTCTAATTCTTAATTTCTAATTTTTAACTTTTAATTTTTAATTCAGCCAAGCACTACTTATTCCAAAAATACAGTTTTAGCGGGTAGTTGCGCATTATTTAACATTTCATTAACATCTTTTTACAAATCATTAACCAAGAGGTACGGTTTTGCCGATTAGGTTTGCCCCAGATGTTATTTGTTATGGAAAAAGAAAACCGCTCTGTTTTAAGTACGGCGCATTACCGGGTGTTGCTCGCAAGTTTGCTGGTGCTTACTTCAGGCTTTAGCCTTATGTGTCTGGATACAGAACCTTATGGGTTTGGCTCCTTGGGTTTAATTATTGGTCCGGCCCTGGTGCTATTAGGGTTGGTGCTACCTTTCTTCTCAATATTCTCTTTAAATGCCAAGCCCGAAAAAAATAAAAGTTTCTCTACATTTGATTTCCTGAATTGCCTGACGGGTTGGTTTATTTTTGGCCTGGCGCTCCTGGTTTACGTACTGACCTTAGAACCTACCACTAGTTTCTGGGATTGCGGCGAATTTATCTCTTCCGCTTACAAGTTGCAGGTGCCGCATCCGCCGGGAGCACCGTTGTTTTTGCTTATTGGGCGGTTATTTTCTTTTCTTTCCTTCGGCGATGTAACCAAAGTGGCTTTCTGGGTAAACATGGTTTCGGCGCTGGCCAGTGCTTTTACTATTTTGTTTTTATTCTGGTCGATTACCTTACTGGCCCGAAAAATACTGGTAAAACCTGCTGCTATTCCGGACAATTTCCAAACTGTTTTAATACTGGCCAGCGGAGCTGTCGGGGCTTTGAGTTTTACTTTTTCCGATTCCTTCTGGTTTTCGGCCGTGGAAGCGGAAGTTTATGCGTTATCGTCGTTTTTTACCGCCATTGTGTTCTGGGCCATGTTGCGTTGGGAAAGCACCACCGACCCGGTAAAAGGTTATCGCTGGCTGATCCTGATTGCGTACCTGATAGGGCTCTCCATTGGGGTGCACCTGCTCAATTTACTGGCTATCCCGGCCATGGCTTTTATTTATTATAACCGTTATTATGCGTTCCGTTACAAAGGTGCCCTGCTCACTTTAGTAATTAGCTTGCTCCTTATTGCGGCTATTATGTGGGGCATTATTCCGGGTTTACCCGCTGTGGCCGGCAATTTCGAAATATTTTTTATTAACCAAATTTGGTTGCCTTTTGGCACGGGCATCATTATTTTCCTGGTGTTATTTACCGGCAGTTTGCTTTATGGTTTACGGGTAGCTATCCGGCGCGGCAGCTTTCCTGGGCAAACCTTGCTGCTCAGTTTTATTTATATCTTAATTGGTTATTCGGCTTACCTGATGGTGCCCATCCGTTCCGGTTATAATCCTTTGATCGACGAAAATAATCCCGAAGATATATTAAGTTTTGTTTCTTACCTGCGCCGCGAACAATATGAACAACGGCCCTTGCTTTATGGTCCGCAATTTTCTACCGAATTAATCGACCAGCAAACAGGAGCGGCGAAATATGCCCGCGGTAAAAACAGCTATGAGATTGTGGATCATACCATAGAACCGGTGTACGACCCCAAAGGCTTACAGGTATTGCCGCGGCTTTATCACCAGGCGCCGGAACAAATAGCCGAATACAAAAAGTGGGTAAACATACAAGCCGGCGAAAAACCTACCATGGGCCAAAATCTGGTTTTTTTGTTCCGGTACCAATTGGGGCACATGTACTGGCGCTATTTTCTGTGGAATTTTGTGGGCCGCGACAGCGATGTGCAGCACGCCGGTGTAAACTGGCCTTGGGAGCAGCAAACTAATTTGCCGGTGGAGTTAGCCCTTAATAAAGCCCGTAACAACTATTTCTTGCTGCCGCTTTTACTGGGATTAGCCGGATGTATTTTTCATTTCCGGAGAAATAAAAGCAATGCGCAGGTAATTTTAATTTTATTTTTGTTTACCGGTTTAGCGATTGCTTTTTATTTAAATCAACCGCCCCTGGAACCCCGCGAACGGGATTACGCTTTTGTGGGTTCTTTTTATGCCTTTGCCATCTGGATGGGCTTGGGCGTAATTAGTTTAGCCGATTTGCTGCAGAAAGTATTAAAAGCCGATATGCCCCGTACGGCCGTTGCCACGTTATTGAGTTTAAGCGCGCCGGCCATTATGGCAACGCAAGGCTGGGACGACCACGACCGGTCGGGCCGGTATTATGCGACTGATTTTGCCCGGAACATGCTGGAATCTTGCGCGCCCAATGCTATTTTGTTTACGAACGGCGATAACGATACTTTTCCGCTGTGGTACGCCCAGGAAGTAGAAGGTATCCGGCGCGACGTGCGGGTAATCGTGCTCCCCTATCTCAACACCGATTGGTACATCGACCAGATGAAACGCGCGGCTTATGAATCCGCTCCGCTGCCGATTTCACTCACCCGTAAAGATTACCAGTACAGCCAAAACAATTATTTGCCTTTGGTAGAGCGGCCTCAGGTAGCAGAAGGCATGGATTTGCCCACGTTTCTGGCGCTGGTAAAACAAAATCACCCCGTGTTGCAGGTACAAGCCCAGGACGGCCGCACTTTTCTTTCGCTGCCTACCCCAAACTTTTATTTAAACGTAGATACGGCCGCCGTTTCGCAACAAGGCATTATTCCGCCCGAACGAAACCGCCAACTTGTTTCCCGTATGAACTGGCATTTACCGGGTAAGGGCCTCGAAAAAAAGCAATTAGTTATTGCTGATATCCTGGCCTCTAACCAATGGAAGCGGCCCATCTATTTTTCTACTACCACCAACACCGCAGATTTTATGTACCTGCGGCCTTACCTGCAACTGGAAGGGCTGGCTTACCGGGTACTTCCCCTGCAAAACCCCGACTCCGCAGCCGATGCGTATATTGCCAAAGACCTGATGTACCAAAACCTGAAGCAGAAATTTAAATTCCGCAACTTACAAAACCCGGATATTTACTACGATTATACTTACCGGAGCCAGATAACCGCCAATATGCGACATCGCCTGGCCTCTTTAGCCGAAGCTTATTTAGCCGCAGGCAATACCCCTAAAGCCCGGGAAGTGCTGCAATATACCCTACAAGTAATGCCGGATGCGGCTTTACCCTACGATTTTTATTCGCCGCAATACGTAGAATTGCTGTACCAAGCCGGGGAAAAAGCAAAAGCCAATGCATTGTTCAGCACCTTAACCAAGCGCACGCAACAGGCTCTGCAGTATTATACCGGATTACCCAACAGTGCTCTTTTCGATAGGGAAATCCAACTAAATTTAATCGCGCTGCAACAACTGGCGCTTACGGCCCGCAACTTAAACAAACCGGAAGCAACCGCTTTGGAAGCAGCCTTTATGAAATATTATAATCTTTTGTAGTTATACTAACAATAAATAGGCTCAACGTCTTTAAGGTAGCGTCGTGGCAGTGCCACGACGCTACGGAACACGATTTCTTCTTTTGAAGAAGGATGCTGTTTACTCAGAATGCAACCAGAATTTTATGGTAGTAAATTGCTTTACAATTTTACCTTTAACCCGAATGGGAAAAGTGAAAGCGCAAAGAAATCATTGTAATGTTCAGTATTCATAGTCGAAAAATACATCCGGTTAGTTGGCAGTAAGACGATGAAAGGTGAAGATTCGAAATAAAGTTTTTTGGCAAGCTTAATATTCAGGGTAAAGCTGGCGTTTACGGTGGCGCCAATTTTATCATTTGTATCCCAGTAAGCATGTACGCCGCCAATGCCTAATCCAGCCAACCAGAATAACCGGTCTTTTAGCAGATTTATTTTATAATATCCATTCAAACTCAGTAAGCTTAAATTTGTTGGGAGCACATCAGGATGATCGGTTTCAAAAAAGGCAAAATGCCTGGAATGTTCGTACGAAATGCCGTATTGCCAATGGCCGCTTACCTCTTTTTGGTATTCAAAGTACGTACGTATTCCCAGGGAATTATACCTATCCACCATAACTCCGGTTTGAAAAGATAAATAATCCGGCTTCCTGCAAGGCGCAGCTGTTTGCGCCCGCAGCATATTTGCGATTAAGCATCCGGTTATAAAAATGGCGAAAAACTTAAGCGGCATGTAGCTTTGATTATTTTTGGGGAAATTGGATTTTTAGTTTTCAGGTCTTGCGGTTCGTAGTACTAATCGGGACAGTCAATTACTTATTTCCGTTCTTTTAAGTTGATAGAGGAAACAATCAATTAAATATTATGGTTAAATGGGCAGCAAACCTAGCTCTTTAAGAAATTCATTATGTCTGTTAGCGGCATCCTTGGCTTTCTTTTCAATATCCATTAGCTGATTATGTACCTTCTTCAGGTCGATTACTTCCGCCGATTGAGATGTGCTAACATAGCGGGAAATATTTAAGTTGTAACCATTCTTCTCGATCTCTTCCATAGAAATCCGCTTTGAATAACGGGTTTCTTCTTTCCTGAACTGGTATGTCTCTACTATTTTACGAATATCATTCGGCTCACCGTCCTCGCCATTGCGTAAACGATTTTGCCGTTTTCCTTTTTCATAATGTTCACTGGCATTTATAAACAATACATCGTCAAATTTTTTGCATTTCTTTAACACCAGGATACACACCGGGATACCAGTGGAGAAAAACAGGTTGGAAGGTAAGCCTATTACGGTATCGATGTTATTGTCTTTTAATAACTTGGTTCTGATTCGCTCCTCGGCACCGCCCCGAAACAATACCCCGTGCGGCAAAATAATGGACATGGTGCCGTTTTGGCCTAAAAAGTGAAAGCCATGCAGTAAGAAGGCAAAGTCGGCGGCCGATTTGGGGGCAAGGCCGTAACTTTTAAACCGGAAATCTTCGCCCAATACTTCGC
>Ga0210040_10001175_pt1 | contig 40460 bp, 31 predicted proteins | sample CryGeyCG12114_NA_FD_185462 | JGI IMG/M metagenome (GOLD analysis project Ga0210040, IMG submission 185462) | Groundwater microbial communities from aquifer - Crystal Geyser CG19_WC_8/21/14_NA (SPAdes) (version 2) | ecosystem: Environmental > Aquatic > Deep subsurface > Groundwater | place: USA... | reverse complement strand
ATCCACCGCCTCGCCGTGCAGGGTGGCGGTGGTGTTTTCCATGGCGCCGCTCACGTAATCGCGAGCCACAATTTGCGCGTATTTGTTCCAAGGGTACTCCACACCCAGGCGGGTCGAGAAGAATTCCAGCATCTCGGGCGTTTTGCCGAAAATCTCCTTGGCGTAGGGCGCATATTTGGGCTCTAGGTAATAATCTACCGGCTTGCCGCGCCACGTGTCGTGCGTGATTTTGAAGTCGCCCACGGCCATCATAAACAAGTAGGGCGAGTGGGGCAGCTCCATCTTCCAGGTATCGGTGCGGAGGCCCGCGCCGGCGGGCTTGCTGTCGGTCATCTTGCCGTTGCTCAGCGTCACGTACTTGCTGGGCACCGTCATAGAAATCTCCGAGGTAGTCTTCTGGTTGGGGCGGTCGATGGTAGGGAACCACGCCGAGGAGCCTTCCGTCTCGCCCTGGGTCCAGATCTGTACGGGCTTGCCGGCCACGGCGCTGTCGGGGTTGATGAAGTAGAGGCCTTTGGCGTCCGTAATGGCTGCCGAACCCTTCACTTTCAGCTCATCGGGCTTGGCCGTGTACTCGATATACACGGTGTACTCGGTGCCCGGCTGCACGGTTTTGCCCAGGTTGATGCGGAGGAATTCCTCGTCGTAAGCAAACTTGAGGGGCTGGTTGGCGCTGCCATTCACCAGCGCCACCGTCTGAATGTCCATGCCTTTGGCATCGAGCTGAAGCGAGTCGGTGGGGTAGGCGTGGGGCTTCAGCGTCACCCATTCTTTGCCGTAGAGGTAGCGCTTTTTGTAGTCGAAACGCACATCGAGCTTGGTGTGTACCAAGTCGTTGCGCTTGGTAGCGGTGGCGCGGTAGGGGGTAGCCTCGGCAACAGTGGTAGCCGTAGCCGGGGTTTGGGCCTGTGTGGTAGCGGCCGTGGTCAGCAACAGACCAAGACTCAGCAAAAAGGCTTTATTCATTAGAGAAAAGTAGATAGAAAGGAAATCGAGACGCAAAGAAGCAAAAGTGCCGCGAAGGTTGCGTGCTAGCCTCTAAGTCCGAGCGGCAAGGTAGGGCTCTGAAAAACAGTAGCCCTACCTTGCCGCACTGCACTCGCTCGGCTGCGTCGTACTGCACTCGCTCGGCTGTGCCGAGTGAGCATTACGCCTGAGGGGCTGCGCCCCGAATCTGGCCGCGCCGCTTGTACGAAGTTGACCGAACGGCGCAGGCGCACGCAGCAAAGCTGCTTGGGCGCAGTCCTCACTCGGCAGAGCCGAGCGAGTGCACTAGAGGAATCTGGGTCGCTATCTATGTATGCCTCACTCAGATTCCTCGCGCTGCTCGGAATGACATTATACCGCCTGCGAGGAGGCACGCACCAGCAAATCGGGGCGGAGCACTACGCGGCGGGGCGAGAAGTCGCCGGTTGTCTCGGCCAGAATCTCCAGAAACAGGCGCACGGCGGCCTGGCCCATCTGCTCGCAGCGTTGGTCGATGGTCGTGAGCATGGGCTCGGTGAGGGACGTGAAGGTTTCGTTGCTGAAGCCGGCCAGTGCCATGTCGTGAGGCACGCGCAAGCCGCGCTGCTTCAGGGCCTGCAAGGCTCCCACAGCGGCAAAGTCGCTGGCCGAAAACACGGCATCGGGCGGGTTGGGTAGGGAGAGCAAGTGCGCGATGCCGGCCGCACCGTCTTCCATCTTCATGTCGCCGATGTGGATCAACTCGTCTTCCACGGGCAGGTCGTGTTCGCGCAGGGCATCGAGGTAGCCCTGGCGCCGGTCTTTGTAGATATTCAGGTGTTGCGGCCCGCCAAAATGCGCAATGCGCCGGTAGCCCTGCTGAATGAGGTGCTTGGTGGATTGGTAGCCGCCGGCGCGGTCGTCGAGCACCACAGCACTCACGTCCAGGCCATCCAGCACGCGGTCAAAAAACACCAGCGGAATCTGCTGGTGCTGCACCTTCTCGAAGTGCCGAAAATCGCGCGTGGTACGCGACAACGACACCAGAATTCCTTCCACCTGCGCCCCCAGCAGGGTTTCGATGTTCTTGCGCTCGTGCGTCACATCTTCGTTTGATTGGCAAATGAGCACGTTGAAACCGGCTTTGGTAGCCACGGTTTCAATGCCCTTCACCACCAGCGTAAAAAAGTGCCCGTCGATGTGCGGCACAATCACGCCCAGCAGCTTGCTGCGGCCTTTGCGCAGGCCCGCCGCCAAGTGGTTGGGCTGGTAGTGCAGCTCCTTAGCCAGCTTCCAGACGCGCTGCTTGGTGGCGTCGCTGATGCTGGGGTGGTTGCTGAGCGCCCGCGAAACGGTGGAAACAGAGATGCCCAGCTGTTGCGCCAGGTCGGTAATGGAGGCTTTCGTGCGTGCCAAGGGAGGAGGAGGTGAGGAAGCACAACTGTTGCCGCAAAGTTGCGCAAATTGTTGCGTAATCCTATGAATGAGGATTTGGAAGCGAGCAGAGAGGTGCAGACATTCCGCATCCAGTGGCTTCAATCAGCCAGGGTATCGGGTACCGATCCGACGCCGTAGGCGTCCGACTGGTTGCCGTCCGGCGCTTTGTGCTGATGTCTGCCAACGAGAGCAGCCGTCAGCTTACGACAACCGGTCGGCCGCCTACGGCGTCGGACCGGCACCCGACACTCACTTGATGCGCGACATGAAATGAGAGGGGAGCCAGACGAAAATTAGGGTAACTAATTCCTCTCACTAAGCAGTAGTAGCACAATGCTTATTTGGGTGCCGGCTGGGGCGTGTAGGTAGGGCCCTGGCAGCGCGGGCCTTGGGCTGTCCAGAGCAGCTTATCGATGCAAAGCTGCCGCTCGGTCATGCCTGCATTCCAGGCGTGGTACACGAGGTACTCGGTTTTGCCGTCGGGGCTCATGGTGTGCGAGTGGTGGCCGGGGCCGCGCACCTTGCCCGGAATGGAGTGCAGCACGCGTGCACCCTTATCGGAGCCCGTATCCTGGTAGGGACCCATGATGGTATCGGCCACGCAATAATCCACGCCGTAGCGGTCGGTGAGGAAGTTAGCGCCGCTGTAGAAGCAGTAGTATTTGCCGTTGTGTCGGCGCACGAAGGGGCCTTCCAGCGTGTGCCACTCCGCGAACGTGCGGTTGTCGTAAAGCGGCATGGTGCGGTTTTTCTCGAACACCGTCCAGTCGTGGCGGGCGCGCATCACGGTGCGACTTTTGCCGGCCAGCTTGGTCATGCCCACCAGCCGATCTACGGCCAGGCCGGTGCCAGGGCGGTAGCCGTTATCAGTGTCTGTGAAGTCGCGGGCGTAGAACAGGTACCATTGCCCATCGGTGTCGCGGAAGGCGTGGGCATCGATGGTAAACTTGCTCTCGGGCACGTCCAGCATGGCCACTTGCTGGTAGGGCCCTTCGGGCTTTTGGCTGGTAGCCACGTAGAGCCGGTGGCCCACGGAGGACGCAATGGCGCCGCCGCCCTTGGAGTAGTACATATAAAACGTGCCCGCATGCTCTACCACCTCAGGCGCCCAGAAATCGGCTCCTTCGGCCTCGGGCGGAGGTAGGAGGGCGCCGCCTTGTGGTTTCCAGTCTACCAGATTATCGGATGTGAGCAGCGTGAAGATGCGACCATCTGACGTGCGACTCTGGCCAGTGGTGCCAAACGCGTAGTAGCGCTTGCCGTGGCGCAGCACAAATGGGTCGGGAAACGAGCCGGGGTAGACGGGGTTGGTGTAGGTGCGGGCAGCGGCCAAGGCGCGCTGGTTGGCCAGCGCCAGTGCGGCCAGGCCAGCCGTAGCTTGCTGTAAAAAATGACGACGAGAAAACATGCAGCTTCAGAAGGTAGTGGATGGAACAGGTAAGTAAAAGGATATAGTCTGAAAATGCAAACGTTTGCATTATTGAGTTATCACCTTTAGCTTGCAAAGGCTTGATCTGGTAGGATTTCGCACAGAGAAATCTGTATCCTGACAAGAGTGATGAATGCAACGAGGTTTTGCTCCATCATTCGCAGAGTTAAGTAATTGTGGAATACCAGCCTTTTTTCGCTTGATTATACTCCTATAAGCAAACGTTTGCACGATGCTTCTACCGATTGAACTACCCGCCAGCGCATCAGCCACAAACCAGCAACTCGTTGGTGGCCTGCGCGCTAAACTGCGCTTTGCGCTCACGGCAATAGTGCTATTGCCCCTACTACCCGTAGCCGCTTGGGCACAGCAGACGTTCACGAATCCTCTGCAAACCAACGGCCCCGACCCGTGGGTAGCCCAGCGTGGTGGGTATTATTACTACACCAACACCCTCGGCAACCGCCTTGCACTCTGGAAAACCCGGCAGCTGAGTGAGGTAGGGAACGCGCCGCCCGTCACGGTCTGGACGCCGCCCGCTACCGGCCCCAACTCCACTCAGATCTGGGCGCCGGAGCTGCACTACCTCCAGGGCAAGTGGTACCTCTACTATACCGCCGCCGACAAAGCCCACCCCGACGACGACCACCGCTACGTGTTCGTGCTGGAAAATGCTTCGGCCGACCCTACCCAGGGCCAGTGGGTAGATAAAGGCAAAGTGAACACGAAGTACACCGGTCTCGATGGCTCGGTGTTCGAACACGGCGGCAAGCAGTACTTTCTTTACTCGGCCTACGTGGGGCCGCAGAGCGTGCTCTGCATTGCGCCCCTGCAAAACCCATGGACGCTTGACCAGACCAAAGAGACCATCATTGCCCGCCCTACCCATGATTGGGAGAAGGGTGGGGGTAGGCAGATTCTGGAAGGCCCGGAGTTTTTGGCCGGCAAAAAAGGCCAGCTGTTTATTGTGTACTCCGCCAGCGCCTGTTGGGACGATAATTACTCACTGGGCATGCTGACCGCCGCCAAAGGCCAGGACCCGCTCCGGGCCGAATCGTGGGGCAAGGCGCCGCAGCCGGTGTTCAAACCCTCGCCCGAAAACCACGTGTGGGGCACTGGGCACAACGGTTTCGCCAAATCGCCCGACGGCCAGGACTGGATTGTGTATCATGCGAAAGCACAGGCCGACGGCAAATGCGAAGGCCGTAGCGCCCGCATGCAGCCGTTTTCCTGGCGCCCCGATGGCTCGCCCAATTTCGGCGTGCCGGTTTCGTTGCAAACCCTCTTACGCTGGCCGGCTGCCAAGTAGGGTAGGGAGCCAACTGTCATTTCGATTTCAATCTTCATCCATATTTCCATTCCCACTCTTTCCCTTTTTATGAAAAAACTACTGCTCTACGTCTCGCTGGCGCTGCTGACTACCACCGGCGTGCAAGCTCAGAAGACCAAAGTAAAGACCAAAGCCCGCGCCGTAGCCACGGCCACGGCCGGCCAGATGTGGTCGGCCGACAAGGCCAACGCCTGGTACCAGCAGCACCCTTGGATCAACGGGGCCAACTTCACGCCCAGCACGGCCATCAACCAGCTGGAAATGTGGCAGGCGGCTACCTTCGACCCCGCTACCATCGACAAGGAACTGGGCTGGGCCGAGGGTATCGGCTTTAACGCCATGCGCGTGTTTCTGCACAGCGTGGCCTGGAAAGAAGATCAGGCAGGCTTCAAGAAGCGCATGAATGACTACCTGGCTATTGCTGACAAGCACCACATCCAGACGATTTTCGTGTTTTTTGATGACTGCTGGAACAAGACGTCGCAGCCCGGCACACAGCCGGCGCCCAAAACCGGCATCCACAACTCCGGCTGGGTGCAGGACCCCGGCGACCCAGCCTCCCGCGACTCGGCTACCTTCATGGCCCTGAAGCCCTACGTGCAGGACGTGGTGCGTACCTTCGCTAACGATAAGCGCATCTTGCTGTGGGACTTATACAACGAGCCCGGAAACTCCGGCAAGGGCGAAACTTCGCTGCCGCTGCTGCGCAACACCTTTGCCTGGGCCCGCGAGGTGAATCCTTCCCAGCCCCTGAGCGTCGGTCTGTGGAACTGGGACTTCGAAAAGCTGAACGCTTTCCAGCTCGGTCATTCCGATGTAGTAACCTACCACGACTATGAGGAGGAGGCCTGGCACCGTCGGGTAGTGCAGCTATTGAAAGCCAACGGTCGCCCGCTGATCTGCACCGAGTACATGGCCCGCCCGCGCAACAGTCGCTTTGCTACCACCATGCCCATGCTGAAAAAAGAGAACGTGGGGGCCATCAACTGGGGCTTGGTCGACGGCAAAACCAACACCAAGTATGCCTGGGACACGCCCCTGGCCGATGGCTCGGAGCCCATTGAGTGGTTCCATGAAGTGTTCCGCAAAGACGGCACGCCCTACCGCCAGGACGAAGCCGACCTCATCAAAAAGCTGAACGGTAAATAAGATATGGCTTTGCTGACTTCATTGCGCAGTGCTACCCTTGTGGGTGGTGCCGCGCCGCGGCGGTGGTTGAGCGGGCTGCTGCTCAGTGTGGCGCTGCTTAGTGGCGCGGGCTGCACTCGCTCCACTACCCCCAAGGCCGCCACTACCGCTACGGCCACGGCGGCTGATGCTACCTTTACCAACCCCCTGCTACCCTCCGGTGCCGATCCGTGGAGTATCTACCACGACGGCTATTATTACTATACCCACACCACGGGCCGCAATATCACGCTCTGGAAAACCAAGTCGCTGAGCCAGTTGGGTACCGCAGAGAAGCGCGTGGTGTGGACGCCCCCCGCCACCGGCCCCAACTCCCGCGAAATCTGGGCGCCGGAGCTGCACTACCTGCGTGGCAAGTGGTATGTCTACTACGCTGCCGATGCCGGCAACAACCAGACGCACCGCCTTTGGGTACTCGAAAACGCCTCGCCCGACCCGCTACAAGGCACCTGGACCGATAAAGGTCAGCTCACCGACGTCACCAACAAATGGGCCATTGACGGCTCCATTTTCGAGCACAACAAGGAGCTGTACATGGTGTGGTCGGGGTGGGAAGGCGACGTGAACGGCCGTCAGAACATCTATCTGGTCCACCTGAAAAATCCCTGGACCGTAGATGGCCCGCGTGTGCTGGTTTCTACCCCTACCTACGCCTGGGAAAAGGACGGCGACCTGGGCGCCGCCAGCGACCCGCCCCACGTGGACGTGAATGAAGGCCCCGAGGTGCTCAGCCACGGCAACAAGCTCTACCTCATCTACTCCGCCAGCGGCTGCTGGACCGATTCCTACAAGCTGGGCATGCTCACGGCCTCCGCCAAAAGCGACCTGACCAAGCCCGAAAGCTGGACCAAAAGCCCCGAGCCGGTGTTTCAGGCCAACCCCGCCAATGGCGTGTACGCGCCCGGCCACAACAGTTTCTTCAAGTCGCCGGACGGCAAGCAGGACTGGATTCTCTACCACGCCAACGACCAACCCGGCCAGGGCTGTGGTAAATTCCGCTCGCCCCGCGCCCAGCGCTTCACCTGGAACGCCGACGGCACGCCCAACTTCGGTGCGCCAGTAGCCACCGGTACGCCACTTCCTCGGCCTGGCGGGGAAAAGTGAGTGAGGTCCGAACATCGCACTCGCTCGGCTGCGCCGAGTGAGCACTATGCCCCAGCAGCTCTGCTGCGCGCGTTTGCTCAACGTTGGGGCAGGCTCGTGCAAGCGGCGCGGCCGGATTCGGGGCAGAGCCCCTCAAGCGTAGTGCTCACTCGGCACAGCCGAGCGAGTGCGGTGCAGCCGAGCAAGTGTGGTGGCCGCCGCCGGCACGCCCGATTTTGGGGTGCCATCGGCGGCTGGTACGCCTTTGGCGCGGCCTAGTGGAGAGCGGTAGGACAGGGGAGTTGTCAGTGCGAGGCATGTGGCGCATCAAGCCAGTGACCTAAGCAATCCGTCCTTTTTCAGCAGACCCTTTCAGATGTGACAAAGCCCTTACGCCTGCTACGGCGTAAGGGCTTTCTGCTTGTTGAAGCATTGAATCGTTGCTCAGGACAGATTGCTTAGGTCACTGGCTTGATGCGCCACGTGCCTCGCACTGACAGCTTATTCGGGTTGCCTCTTAGCAGCACCACTCTCCTTATAGTGCACCTCTGGCAGCTCGCGGAGGCGCTGGGCAGCGTACTCGGCGGTGATGTCGCGCTGGGCTTCGGCCAGCAACTCGTAGCCTACCATGAACTTGCGCACGGTGGCCGAGCGCAGCAGGGGCGGGTAGAAGTGCATGTGTAGGTGCCAGCTCTCGTGGTCCTGACCATCGGTGGGGCGCTGGTGCAGGCCGGCGGAGTAGGGGAACGAGGTCTGGAACAGGTTGTCGTAGCGGATAGTAAGGCGGCGGATGATGTCGGCGAAGGCCGTACGCTCCTCCTCCGTGAGCTGCGTGATATCCTGCACCACACGGCGCGGTAGCACCAGCGTTTCGTAGGGCCAGGCTGCCCAGAAAGGTATCAGCACCACAAAGTGCTCATTCTCTACCACTACCCGCTCTTTGGTTCGCAGCTCCAGGGCCAGGTAGTCGGCCAGCAGGGTCTTGCCGTGTTCTTTATAGTAGGCCTCTTGCTGCACGGTTTCCTTGGCCGGGTCGCCGGGCACGTGGAGCTGCGCCCAAATCTGACCGTGCGGGTGCGGGTTCGAGCAGCCCATCATAAAGCCTTTGTTCTCGAAAATCTGCACGTAGTTGATGTCCGGCTGGGCACCCAGCTCCCGGAACTGCTCCACCCATACATCCACTACCCCACGGATAGCCTCCACGCTCATTTCGGGTAGGGTGAGGTCGTGGCGGGGCGAGAAGCAGATAACGCGCCCTACCCCCGACTCGGCCTTGGCTTGCAACAGGCCTTCCACGTTCAGGTCGCCGGGCGGCACGTCGGCTTGCAGGGCAGCAAAGTCGTTGTCGAACACGAAGGTGCCGGTGTACTGCGGGTTATGCTCGCCGTTGGCGCGCACGTTGCCGGGGCAGAGGTAGCAGGTAGGGTCGTAGGCGGGGCGCCGGCCCGTTTCGGGCTCTTCCTGCTGGCCCTGCCACGGCCGCTTCGAGCGTTGGGGCGAAACCAGCATCCACTCACCCAGCAAGGGGTTGAAGCGGCGGTGGGGGTGGTCGTTGAAATTGAACTCAGCCATAGCTATATGGAAGAAGAAGTTGAAAGAACGGGCGCTATACGTCGCCGGTAGGAGGTAGAAAGCATACGCAGCTGGTATCGCTTTCGCTGAAAAAAACAGGCTAGCTGGCTGGTAAAAAGGGTAGCTACTTGCGCAACAGCCCGGCTCTACCAGCCAGCTACAACCAACGGCTAGCTCTGGTCGGCGGGCTTCTCAACTACGGCGGGCAACGCTTCCACGCCGGCCACAATAGACGTTTTATACGTTTCAAGGTGCAAGCCCAGGCGGCTCTGGTATTCGGCAGCGGCCCGCTCGCAGAAACTATCTACCAGCTCAGTAGGAACCAGGTTGATGGTGCAGCCGCCAAATCCGCCGCCCATCATGCGGGAGCCCAGGACACCCGGCGTTTCGCGGGCAATTTCCACCAGTACATCCAGCTCCCGGCAGCTCACTTCATAATTGTCGCGCAGGCCGGCGTGCGAGGCGTACATCTCCTGCCCAAACGCCGCCAAATTGCCCTCAATCAGGTGTTGACAGGCGGTTTCGACGCGTTGGTTTTCACGCACCACATAGGTGCAGCGGCGGTACACTACGTCGCCCAGCTCCTCGCGGTGCTTGTCCAGTTGGGCGAGGGTAGCATCGCGCAGGCTTTCCACCTCGGGGTAATATTGCTGCAAAATCTGTACACCTTTCTCGCATTCCTGGCGGCGGGTGTTGTACTCCGAGCTGGCCAGGGAGTGCTTCACGCCGGAATTGCACAGCACAATGTGACAGGTAGTGGTGTCGAAGGGGAAATATTCGTAGTCCAGCGAGCGGCAGTCGAGGCGCACCACGTGGTCGGCTTTGCCGAACAGGCTGGCAAATTGGTCCATCAGGCCGGATCGCACCCCGGCAAACTGGTGCTCGGCCTGCTGCCCAATCAAGGCCAGCTCCATGCGGTCGAAACCAGCTTGCAACAACTCGTTCAGGGCAAATGCTAGTCCGCACTCCACTGCTGCTGAAGACGATAGACCGGCCCCAATGGGCACGTTGCCGCCAAAAGCGCAGTCGAAACCCGGTACGATGATTCCCCGCTGCTGAAAACCAGCTACGACGCCTTTCAGGTAGTTGGCCCACTGGGGTTTGCCGGGTTGCACATCCTGCAAGTTCAGCGTGTAGTGCTCATCCTGGTCAACCGAGTACAGGCGGGCTTCTGGTTGATTATTCAATGCCACTGCAAAGCAGATTTCCTTATCGATAGCGGCTGGCAACACAAAGCCATTGTTATAGTCGGTGTGCTCGCCAATCAGATTGACCCGGCCCGGTGCCCGAACTAGTAATGGGGTAGCAGTATAGTGTTGCCGGAACGCGGCTTCAACAGTGGTAGAGAGCATGACAGCAGGGGTAAGTGGAGGAAAATGATGAATGCAAAAGAACAAAATTTACGCAAACGTTTGTCTAAAATTTAGGAAATACTTTTCTCATGAATCAGTATGCTAACGACCTATTTTTGAGGTTCAAGTAGGTAAGCTCAGGTGCAATAAAAACTGTGTCAAGTATAATTATTTAACGCATAATGTTGACTTTGGTGTGGTGAAAAGCTAAAATTGTATCTGTTTTCGAGTTGCAGCTACCATTTGTTCAGCTTAAGGATAGCCGTATTTCTGATTTACGACCTTTTTAGCAATGCCTTCGGGCATTCTTTTTTCGCTAAACACGCAAACGTTTGCGAATGGATTTTTTGAGATATAAGTAGGCAAACGTTTGCAAATACTCCTCCCTTTATTCCCATTCCCTTCTTTTCATTCATCATGAAGAAAAACGTACGTTACCTACACCAGATAGCGCTACCCTCGCTACTCTGCTGTTTGCCGATGACGCTAGCGGCTGCAACGCCGCCAGTGGTGCGCACCGCTGCCCACGATGCCGTAGAAGCAGCCGACGTAACCATTTCGGGACGCGTAGTAGACGAAACCGGTACTGGCCTACCCGGTGTAAACGTGGTAGTAAAAGGCACTACCAACGGTGCCCAAACTGACGCTGATGGCAGATATACCCTTACGGTACCGGATAATGCTACCGTAGTCTTCTCCTTTGTGGGCTATACCAGCCAGGAGGTAGCCGTGAATGGCCGGACGAGTATCAACATTTCGCTGGCTCCCGATGCCCAGACGTTGAACGACGTAGTAGTGGTGGGCTACCTCACGCAGAAGCGCGAGGATGTAACGGGCTCTGTGGCTACTGCCACTGGTGCCGAGGTGCGCCGCGCACCAGTTGCTACCGTAACGGAAGCCATTCAGGGCCGTTTGCCGGGTGTGCAGGTGACTAACTCGGGCGTGCCCGGCCAAAGCCCCACGGTGAATATTCGGGGTATTGGCTCCATCAACAACGGCAGCAGCCCGCTGTACGTGGTAGATGGTTTGTGGACGTTCGACATTCGCGACTTCAACCCGCAGGACGTAGAAACGGTGCAGGTGCTGAAGGATGCCGCCTCGCTGGCGGCTTACGGGGCCAGCGGTGCCAACGGCGTTATCATTATTACCACCCGGCGCGGGCGCTCGGGTGAGACGAAGGTGAACCTGAGTGCTTCGGGCGGACCGCAGGTGATTGGCCGGACCTACGACCTGGTAGGGGCCGCTCGCTGGCGCGAAATCAACAACCAGTCTTACGACAATGCTGGCCTACCCCGGCAGCCCTTCGCCGCCAACGACAACGGCGTAAATACCGATTGGCAGAAGGAGTTGCTGCAACACGGCTCTGTACAGAACTACGATCTGGGTTTCTCGGGTGGTGGTCCTAATTCCAACTTCCTGATTTCGGCCGGGTATTTCAATCAGAAAGGTATCATCGAAGGGCCGAAGTTTGAGCGGTATAGCCTGCGCATCAACTCGGGCTTCACGAAGGGTAAGCTGAAGGTAGGGGAGAGCCTGCTGCTCACGCGGGCCAATCAAACCCGCCTCAACGGCGTGCCGTTCAACGACGTGCTGCGGATGCTACCCGTGATTCCCGTGTACAACGAGGACAACCCGGGCGGGTACGGTTTCGGTAACACCAACGCCAGCACCTTCGGCACGAACCCCATTGCGCAGCAAAGCCTGCTGGACGATACCAACACCCAAAACCACTTGCAGGGTAGCGTTTTTGGCGAATTTTCGTTTACCAACTTCCTGCGCTACCGCCTCAACCTAGCCACCGATTACTACGCGTTTCATGACCAGGCCAAACGCCAGTATGGTCAGTGGCGCCAAAACGATCCGCTGAACCCGTCCAGCTTCGCCGAAAACCAAGGGAGCAGGTTCTTCGGATTGGCAGAAAACACGCTGACTTTCGATAAAAGCTTTGGCCTACACAATGTAACGGCTGTGGCGGGCTATTCCGAGCAGCGCACCGACTATAGCCTGACGCGTGGCATCAACTACGGCTACGGCACAGGGCCTGCCTACTACTGGGCGCTGGAAGCGGGCACGCAAAACGCGGCAGTAGAGGGTAACAAGTACACCTTCACCAAGCGCTCCTACTTTGGGCAGGTCACCTACGATTACGACCAGCGCTACCTGGTAACGGGTGCCTACCGCCGCGACGGTTCCTCCCGCTTCGACCCCGCCAACAGATACGGTAACTTCTATGCCGCTTCGGCGGGCTGGCGTATTTCCAAGGAGCGTTTCTTCGAGAACGTTTCCAGTATCAGCAATCTGAAGCTGCGCGCCAGCTATGGCTCCCTCGGCAACGACCAGCTGAACGGTCCTTACGGTGCTTCCTACCTGACTACGGCGGCTATCAACACCAACGTAAACTACCCCTTTGGGCCTACCCAAACCATTGTAAACGGTAAAATTCAGACGCAGCTACCCAGCTTGCGCATTGGCTGGGAAGAGCGTCGTACCACCAACGTAGGTCTGGATATGGGCTTGTTGGAAGACCGACTGACCCTCTCGGCTGATTACTACGTTGCCCAAACACGTCAGGCCCTGGTAAATCCGGTGCCCCCAATTTTCTTGGGCAATGCCGGCACCGACCCCTACCAGCGTATTGGTCGTCTGGAAAACAGTGGTTTTGAACTCAATGTAGGGTACTCTGATGCGCGCAAGCCATTCACGTACGGCGCATCGGCCAACCTGACCACCATTCGTAACCGGGTGGAGCAGTTGGGTGGCAACGGGCAGATCTACCAGGCCGGTCCGAACGGCGCGGCCCGCACCGAGGTAGGCTACGAGATTGGGTCTTTCTACCTGTATCAGTACGACGGTGTGTTTCAGACAGCCGATGAAGTGGCGGCCAGCGCCCAGCCACAAGCCTCACCCGGCGATGCCCGCTACCGCGACCTCAACGACGATGGTGTTATCGACGACCTCGACCGTGTGCACGTAGGGCGGGTGTTCCCGAAACTTCAGTACGGGGTGAACCTGACTGCGGGCTACGCAAATTTTGACATTGCCGCACTGTTTCAAGGCGTGCAGGGCAACGATGTGCTCAACGTAGGCAAATGGTGGGTAGACCGCGGCGACGACAACAGCAACTACCGCACAGACTACAATCCCTGGACGTCCGAAAACCCGACCAATACTCCGCGTGCTGTGAAATCTGGTGGCGGCGGTGCTGGCGCCTACTCGGCTGCCAACAACTCGCGCATCAACTCCACGCGCTGGCTGGAAAACGGCTCCTACCTGCGCCTGAAAAACCTGCAAATTGGCTACAACGTGCCCCAAACGGCGTTGAGCAAAGTGAAAGGTATCGGTAGCGTACGCGTGTATCTGACGGGTCAGAACGTCTTCACCATCACCAAGTACAGTGGCTACGACCCCGAAACGCCGGGTGGCGGCAGCCTGGCCCGTGGCATCGACGATGGTACCTACCCCGTGGTGCGCTCCTACACGGCCGGCATCCAGCTGGGCTTTTAAGCGCGTCGTTTCATTCTATTCGCCTCTTCTTTGTCATGAAATATCCTTTCTTTAAAATAACCGCGCTGGCGAGCACCTTGCTGCTGACCACGGCCTGCGAAAAAGACCTGCTGGAGCAAGTCAACCCAAACCAGCCAACCACTGCCTCCTATTGGGCCACTAGTGCTGATGCCGTGCAGGGCGTGAATGCCTGCTACAGCGGCCTGCAACAGCTAGGCACCTACCGTCGCTGGCTGAACTTTGCCTACGACCTGCGCTCCGACGATGGCTTTAGCCAAAGCCCCTGGGGCGAACTGGCCGACTTCACCAAGTTCACGCAGGTGAACTACAACTTTGAGGTGTCGCAGAACCTGTGGCGCGATGGCTACCGTGCTATCTGGCGCTGCAACCAAGTGATTACCAACGTGCCTGCGATTGATATGGACGCGCAGCTGAAAGCACGGGTAATTGCCGAAGCCCGCTTCCTGCGCGCCTTGTTCTACTTCAATCTGGTGTCGCTCTACGGTAATGTGCCGCTGTCACTGCAGCCCTCCACGCTGGACTACCAGCCTACCCAGGGAACCGTGGCGGAAGTGTGGGAGCAGATCTACACTGACCTGCTGGCGGCCAAGCCCGATCTGGATGTTTCGTACACCGGTACGGATATTGGCCGGGCTACCCGCAACGCGGCGGCCACACTGCTGGGCAAAGCCTACATGCAAAACCGACGCTGGGCCGATGCATCGGCGCAGTTTGCGGAGGTCATCAACTCCAACCAGTACTCGCTTACTGGTACCTACACCGACAACTTCCGGCACACGACGGAGAACAACTCAGAATCTATTTTTGAAGTGCAGTTCTCCGACGCCAAACAAGGTGGCAACGATGGCGACGACGCTACCTCCTCGGAGGGTGGGCAACGCTCGCAGTTCTGGGGCGCGCCCGATGCTGGGGGCTTCGTAGATGGGGAGGTGAGACCGTGGGTAGTAAATGAGTTTCTGAAGGAAGGAACAACAGCTGGTACTCGCGACCCACGCTTGGCTGCTACGGTGTTTTACAACCGTCGGCAATTCTCAACTGCTTTGCCGGCTGATGGTGATACATTAGTATATGGAGTAGGTTTCTTTACGCGTTACAACAAAGACGATAGACGCAACCTCACTCGCGTGTACTGGCGCAAGTACCAGACCGACTACTACCGGACGTTCGAGAACTTCGACTCGCCGATCAACCAACGCGTGATGCGTTTTGCGGATGTATTGCTGCTGCAAGCCGAGGCCCTGAATGAGCAAGGCCAGACGGCCAATGCCATACCGTTGATTAACCGCGTGCGGAGCCGTGCTACCCTGGCGCCACTCAACAGCGCCAACTTCGACCAGGCCAGCTTGCGCACGCAGATTATGCACGAGCGCATAACCGAACTGACTGGCGAAGGGCTGCGTTGGTTTGATCTGAAACGCTGGAACCTGCTGGAAAGCCAGAGCACGCTGGATCAGCTGAAAGCCCACGATGCCGACTTCAACAACTTTGTGATTGGAAAAAGCAATCTGTTGCCCATCCCACAAATTGATATCGACGCTGCCGGGTTAACACAGAACCCCGGCTGGTAATCAGGCTACTGAGAGCCGCCGCGCCTGCTACTGGTGCGGCGGCTTTTTTATGTATATTCTCTAGTCCTTTCTCTTCTTTCGTATGCTAGCTAATAATTTCATCCGCCGATTTCTGCTTTGGTGCGTTACTGCGGGCGTTATGGCTTGCGGCAGCGGCTCGTCTTCGGACCCAACGCCCACGCCCACGCCGCCCGTTACGCCGCCCACTACCGGGGCAGCCACCTTCAAAAACCCGCTGCTTGCTTCCGGTCCCGATCCGTGGGTGTATCAGAAAGACGGTTTCTACTACTACATGAGCACCTCAGGCGGTGACCTGCGCCTGCGCAAAACCGCGAAGATGTCGGAGGTAGGCTCGGCCCCGGAAAAAACAATCTGGCGGCCCGATGGTAGCTACCGCGACATCTGGGCGCCGGAAATCTACTTCTTCGACGGCAAGTGGTACGTTTATTTCAGCGCCGACCCCCTATGCTGCGGCGGCCACCGCACGTGGGTGCTGGAAAACTCGGCCGCCGATCCTACCACCGGCACGTGGACGCTGATAGGCAAAGTGGCCACCGCAGACGATAAATGGGCCATCGACGGCACTGTGCTGGAGCAGAACGGCCAGCGCTACTTTGTGTGGTCGGGTCACCGCGATTTTGGCAGTGGCGTCGAGAATGAAACCCAGCGCCTGTACATCGCCAAGATGAGCAGCCCTACCGCTCTAACCGGCGAGCGGGTGGAGATTTCGCAGCCTACCTACGGCTGGGAAAAGAACGGCTACCCCTTCGTGAACGAAGGCCCGGAGGCGCTGCACCACGGCGACAATACGTTTATCGTTTACTCAGCCAGCCACTGTAGTACCGACGACTACGCGCTGGGTTTGCTCACGGCTTCCAGCACCGCCGATCCGCTGAATCCGGCTTCCTGGACGAAAACGGCTACCCCGGTCTTCACCAAAAATCCGGCGAACCAAGCCTACGGACCCGGCCACAACGGCTTCTTCAAATCAAAAGACGGCACCCAAGACTGGCTGATTTACCACGCCAATCCAATGACGGGGCAGGGGTGCAGCAACTCCCGCACGCCCCGCATGCAGCCCTTTACCTGGAAAAGCGACGGCATGCCCGATTTTGGTACACCTGTAGCCCCTGGCACGGCGCTACCCGTGCCCAGCGGCGAGTAGGAGGCCTGTTACATGAACACGATGCTTAGCTAACATTCCGTCGCTTATGCAAAGCCTGTCTTGTCGATACCGTCTGCTGTTGCTGTGCTGTCTTGCGGCGCAGCTAGTGGTGAGCCGTAGCTACGCCCAGCGCCCTGCCTTCAACGGACTGGGTACTGATCTGAGCAACCTCTACCGTTTGTCCGATGCCAAGACGCGCTCCATCAGCCCCGAAAACTTTACGGGTGAAAAAGGCAAAGGCGGTATGGCCACGGAAGGCACCGGCAAAAACGCTTCCCGCGACCTGGGTCTGGGCTGGAAAGTGAGTCCCAGCGTTGTGATCAAAACCGGGCAGACTTTCACAGTGGCCGAAATCAACGGCTCTGGTGCCATCCAGCATATCTGGATGACGCCGACCGGCATCTGGCGGTTTGCCATTTTGCGGTTCTATTGGGACGATGAGAAGGAACCTTCCGTGGAAGTGCCAGTAGGCGACTTCTTTGGCATGGGTTGGGGCGAGTTCTCCCCGCTCAACTCCCTACCCGTGACAGTCAACCCAGGTAGCGCGTTCAACTGCTACTGGCAGATGCCCTTCCGCAAGAAATGCCGCATCACGATGGAAAACATCGACGAGAAAGACATGGTGCTCTACTACCAAATAGACTACACGCTCACCGACATACCCGCCGATGCGGCCTACTTTCACGCACAGTTTCGGCGCGTGAACCCTACCCCGTATAAAGAGGTGTATACCATTCTCGACAACGTGAAGGGTAGGGGGCATTACATAGGTACCTACATGGCCTGGGGCGTGCACAGTAGCGACTGGTGGGGCGAGGGCGAAATCAAATTCTACCTCGATGGCGACGGCCGTTTTCCTACCATCAACGGCACCGGCACGGAAGATTACTTCTGCGGCTCCTACAATTTCGAAAATAAGAAAACGCACCAGTATCAGGAGTTTTCGACGCCCTACGCCGGTATGCCCCAGGTGCTCCGGCCCGATGGGCTGTACCGCTCGCAGCAGCGCTTTGGCATGTACCGCTGGCACATTCCCGACCCCATTCGCTTCGATAAAGACTTGCGTGTGACCATTCAGGCGCTGGGCTGGCGCTACAATGGCCGCTACCTACCCTTGCAGGATGATATTGCCTCGGTAGCCTACTGGTACCAAACCGAGCCGCACGCCGCCTTCCCGAAACTGCCCGGTAAGGATGATCTGGAAACCCGGTAGTCATTTACTCATTAAGAGGCTGTTTGAGTTAAATAGGAACGTGTAGAGACGCCTACTTGCGTCTCGTCGCATGCGCCAACTGCGTTATAAAACCTCCTCTCGTTCAATGAGGAGACGCAAGTATGCGTCTCTACACCCTTTCAACGGCCCACCGATTTAACTCAAACGGCTTCTAAGCGTATAGAAGTGGTTTATAAGAAGAAGCCCCAGCACCTTTTGGCGCTGGGGCTTCTTTCGTTTTGGAAAGCGAAGATACTTACGCCCCCGCCAACTCGGGCTTGCGGTGGCGGTTGTGGCGCAGTGCCGGGTCGTTGCCGTAGTGCGTATGCTCGGCGCGGTAGGCGCGCTCAAAAATCAGCGGGAAGATGAACAGCGTGAGGATGGTACCCGTAATCAAGCCGCCAATCACCACAATAGCCAAGGGCTTGCTGGTTTCGGAGCCGATGCCGGTGCTGAGGGCCGCCGGCATCAGGCCGATGGTGGCCATCAGGGCCGTCATCACTACGGGGCGCACGCGGGAGGTCACGCCTTCGTGGATGCTGTCGTCGAGGCTCATTTTCTTCAGCATATTCTGCTTAAACACCGAAATCAGAATCACCCCGTTTTGGATACAGATACCGAAAAGCGCGATGAAGCCAATACCGGCCGAAATCGAGAAGTTGGTGTGCGTGAGGAGCAGGGCGGCAATGCCACCGATGATGGCGAACGGCACGTTCAGCAAGACCAGCCCGGCGTCTTTTAGGTTGCCGAACAAAATGAACAGGATAAAGAAAATCAGCGCCAGCGAGATGGGTACTACCTGCGTGAGGCGCTGGGTGGCGCGGCGCTGGTTCTCGAAGTCGCCGGTCCACTTCATGCTGTAGCCTTTGGGTAGGCTCACCACGGCGTCTACCTTGCGCTGGGCTTCCTCAATGGTGCTACCCATGTCGCGGCCCCGAATGCTGAATTTTACGGCCGAAAAGCGCTTGTTGTCGTCGCGGTAGATGAGCGAGGGGCCGTTTACGTCGCTAATGGTGGCTATTTCCGACAGCGGCACGGTGTTGCCGTTCATAGTGGGCACCATCAGGGCCGCAATCTGGGTAGGCGACTGGCGGAAGCCTTCCTCGTAGCGCACCACGATGGGGAATTTCCGCTCGCCTTCGTACATCTGGGTGGCCTGCTTGCCGCCCACAGCCATTTCCAGCACCGCGTTGGCGTCGGTTTTGCTCACCCCGTACTGGGCCATGCGCCGCTCGTCCAGCTCCACGTGCAGCTCCGGCTGCCCAATGTTGCGCAGCGCGCCCAGGTCGTCGATGCCCTGGATGTCCTTTAGCACGTCGTATACCTGGTGGGCTTTCGCCTCCATCAGCTTCAGGTCGGTGCCGTAGATTTTGACGGCAATGGAGCCTTTCACGCCAGAAGCGGCTTCTTCCACGTTGTCGGTGATGGGCTGGGAGAAGTTGAAGTCCACACCAGGGAAGCGGGCCAGCTTTTGCTTCATGTGCTCAATCAAAGCCTCGCGCTTGTCTTTGTGCTTCATCTCGGCCTCTACCTCCGGCGTGTGCTTGAGCTGCACCAGAAACTCGTTGTTGTAGAAGCCCGTGGGGTCGGTGCCGTCGTTGGGGCGGCCGGTCTGGCTCACCACGTCGCCTACCTGCGGGAACGACAGAAACACACGCCGCATCTGGTTGCAGAGCTTGTTGCTCTCATCCAAGGAAATGCTCAGCGGTAATTGTGCCCGCACGTAAATCGAGCCTTCGTTCAGTTCAGGCAAAAACTCCGAGCCCAGGAAGTGGAAGGCGCCCATACCAACTACCACCGTGATGGTAGCCACCAGCAAACTAGCGGTTTTGCGGGCGTAGGTGAAAGAAAAGAAGCGTTGCGCACCGCGGTTGATGCCGCGCACGAAGAAGTTGTCCTTCTCGCGCACATTCTTTTTGAGCAGCAGCGAGGCCAGCACCGGCACCAGCGTGAGCGTGAAAATGAGGGCGCCCAGCAGGGCAAAGCCCAACGTCCAGGCCAGGGGCGAGAACACCTTGCCCTCTACCTTCTCGAAGGAGAAGATGGGTAGGAGCGCGGTGATGATAATGGCTTTGGCGAAGAAAATCGATTTGCCCATTTCGCGGCCGCTCTTCTTAATCAGGCCCATTTTGGAGAGCTTGTTGAAGCGCTCCATCCCTACCTCGTGGGCCTTGTGGTCGAGGGCCACAAAGAGCCCTTCCACCATCACCACGGCCCCGTCAATGATGATACCGAAGTCGATGGCACCCATGCTCAGTAGGTTGGCGCTCATGCCTTTCAACCGCAAACAGATGAAGGCAAACAGCAAAGCCAGCGGAATAATTACCGACACAATCACCGTGGTGCGCCAATCGGCCATGAACACAAACACGATAACCGTCACCAGAATAATGCCTTCCAGCAGGTTGTGAATCACGGTTTCGGTGGAGAAGTCAATCAGCTGCTGCCGGTCGTAGAAGGTCTTGATTTTTACATCCGAGGGTAGCGTCTTCTCATTCAGCTCCGTTACCTTATCCTTCAGCGCGGCAATAACCTGGGTAGGGTTTTCGCCCTTGCGCATCACCACAATGCCCTCCACCATGTTGTCGTCGTAGTTGCGGCCTACCTTGCCCAGCTTGGGTAGGGCCGACTCGTGCACGATGGCCACGTCCTTCACCAGAATCCCTACCCCCTTCACGTTCTTGATGACCGTGTTGTTGATGTCGGAAATGTTGTTGAGCAGGCCAATGCCGCGCACCACAAAGTTCTGCTGGCCCTCGTTTATCACGTCGCCGCCCACGTTGATGTTGCTGCGCTGAATGGCGTTGTAGAGATCCAGGGGCGAGATGCCGAAGTCCTGGAGCTTGGCCGGGTTCACCGAGATTTCGTAGTCCTTCACCTCGCCGCCAAAGCTATTTACGTCGGCCACGCCGGGCACCGATTTCAGGTTGCGCTCAATCACCCAGTCTTGCAGAACTTTCAGCTCGCGTACCGTTTTGTCCTTGCTAGCCAGCGTGTAGCGGTAAATTTCGCCGGTAGGGCCGTAGGGCGGCTGCACCTCGGGGTTGGCTCCTTCGGGCAGGTCTACCTGGTCCAGCATGTTGTTTACCTGCACGCGGGCAAAGGCATCGTCCACGCCGTCGTCAAAAATCACCTTCACCACCGACAGCCCAAACAGGGTAGTGCTGCGGATGCTGGTTTTCTTCTGCACCGGGTTCAGCGCAATTTCTACGGGCGCCGTCACAAACTTCTCAATCTCCTCCGCCGAGCGGCCGGGCCACTGCGTGATGATGGTGATTTCGGTGTTTGTAACGTCCGGGAATGCCTCAATGGGCGTGTTGCGGTAGCTCACTACCCCAGCCACAATGGCCAGTAGCGTCAGCAAAAAGATGAAGCCGCGGTTCTTCAGCGAAAAGGCGATAATGCCTTGGATGAACTTATTCATTTGGATGTAGGGGCGCTTTGCAGGCGCCCGTCGTTGCTGAGGGTGTTAAAGAAGAGAGCAAAGCAGGCAGCGTCGTTCACCGACGGGCGCCTGCAAGGCGCCCCTACTAGTCGTTCAACTCGTCGTACACCAGCAGCTGGTTTTGGGCGATGATTCGCTCGCCGTCTTGCAGGCCCGATTCTATGTAGCTCGTGTCGCCTACCGTCTTGGCTACCTTCACCTCGCGGGTTTCAATGTGGCTGCGGTCCTTGAACACCAGCACGAAATTGCGGTCCTTGTCGAACACCACGCTTTGGGCGGGCACGGCCAGCATCTTCCGGTTTTGGGTGTTTTCTACCTTGATCTGGGCGTACATCTCGGGCTTGAGCAGGTAGCCAGGATTATTGAGGCGCACGCGTACTTTCATCACCTTCGAGTCGGGGTCGAGCACGTTGAACACCTTGTCGATGCGGCCCGAAAACACCTTGTCGGGGTAGGAGAGGGTGGTTACCTTGGTCATGTAGCCTTGGTGCACCTTCGCAATGTCCGACTCAAACACGTTGGCCATAATCCAGACATCATCCAGGTTGCTGACCGTGAACAGATTGCCCACGTTATCGGCGTTGAACTGCATGTGGTCGGTCACGTTCTTCTCCGTGATGAAGCCCGAAATCGGGGCGCGCAGCGTGTAGGTGCCGTCGGCCGATACGCCGTACACGCTCAGCTGCTTGCGCGACTTGCCCACGTTGCTCTGCGCCTTGCGCAGCTCCTGGCGGGCCAGCGTCACGTCGCGCTCCGAAGCCAGACCAGATTCAAACTGATCCTCGGCCACTTGCAGATTCTTCTTGGCAATGTCGTAGTCGGAGCCGGCGGTAGACGACTGGTTTTGCAGGTCGGCAATTTCGCCGCTCTTAATCACGGCCAGCACCTGGCCTTTCGTCACCTTGTCGCCCAGCTCCACGCTCAGCTGCTCCACCACGCCGCCTACCAGGGGGTAGACCTTCACGGTTTGGTCGCCGTTGGAGGCAATCTGACCGCTGAGAACCAACTCGTCGCGCACGGGCTCGGCGTGCACCGTATCAATCCGCAGCTCCTGCAACGTCTGGTCCGACAGCGAGAAGCCGGCCTCGGCCTTCTGCGGCTTGTCGCCCTCATCGTGACTAGCGCAGCCCGCCAGCGACAGGGCGAGAAGGGATGGAAAAAGGAAACGATTCATATCGGGTTGGTTTACGATTTTTTGTTGTTGGTTTCTGGCTTTCTGTTGAGGTGCGGGGTAGGCTTTGCGAGCCGGAAATCAGAATCCGATACCTAAAAATTACTGGTTGTCAATTGGCTTTCTGTTGAGGCAAGGGGTAGGGTTTCAAGCTGAAAACCAGGCATCAACAACCAAAAACAAGCCTTTATTTTGCGTTGAAGACCGGGCGGCCCACCGAGAAGTTGAGTGATTCGAACGCCCGCAGGCGGGCGGCACGCAGCTGGTTGAGTTGCACCAGGTTATTCTTGTAGCTCTCGTAGAAATCCAGGAACTCCACAATGGTGATGTTGCGCTTGGCGTAGCTCTGCTCGATGCCCTGAATGAGGCGGGTGAAGTCGCTGGTGTTGCGGTTGGCCGTCTGGTAGAGCGCATCGGTCTGTTGCGCCTGCCGCCACGCCTCCTGCACGTCGTTGCGCACCGTGAGGAGCTGCTGGTCGCGCTGGGCACGCCTCTGCTCAATCTGGGCCTGCGCCGTGCGAATGTTGCCCTGGTTGCGATTAAATACCGGCACGGCAATGCCCAACGTCACGGCGTTGTAGTTGTTGATGTAGCTGCCGGCGCGGTCGTACACATAACCCGCCGCCAGATCGGGAGCGGCCAGCGCACGTTGCAACCGTAGGTTTTGGGTTTGCTGCTCCACATCGGCCTGGCGGGCTTTCAAATCGGCGCGTGTCACCTGGGCGGTGTCGGCCAGCTGCTCCTCCGAGTAGCCAGCCAGCGACAGCGCCTGTAGCTCGGGCTCGTTGGCTACGGGCCGGTAGTAGGCGCCACTAGGGTCGCGCAGCAAAATGCGCAGGTCCGATTCCTGACTGGCAATTTCGCTCAGCAGCGCCTGCCGCTCAGTCTGCAAATCAAACAGGAAAGCCCGCAGGCGAATCACTTCCTTCAGGGCAATGTTGCCCTTGTCGTATTGGCTCTGGTAGGCCGTTAGCGTCCGCTGAAACGAACGGATTTCAGTGTCGTACGTGCTGACGGTCTGCTGTTTATAGTAGAGGTCGAAGAAGGTGGTGCGCAGCTGGTAGCTGAGGGTGCGCAGCAGGTCTTCCAGGTTGAACTGCTCTACCAGCGCGTTTTGCCGGGCCACATTGGCGGCGGCTTTGCGACGGCCGGCAATGGCAAACAGCTGCTGCACCTGCACAATGCTCTGGCCCTGCCGCGTCACGTCGAGGGTGCGGTTTGTGTTTTGGTTATACACGTTTTGCTCCAGCGAGAGGGTAGGGTTGTCCCACAGCCGGGCCTGCATGATCTGGGCCTGCGCAGCCGTTACGTTGTAGCGTTGGGCCAGCAGCAGCAGGTTGTTCTGGGCAAAGCGCTGCTGCGCGTCGGCGAGGGTAAGCTGGGCAGTATCGGGAGCCGCTATGGGAAGCGGCAACGCGGTGGCCCACGCCGTGCCACCGGCAGTCAGCAAAAACGAGAGGAGCAAAAGAAGGCGTTGCATATCCGAAAAAGTTAATTGGATATACAAGTGTACTGTTGTCGTATTAGGGCAATATTAGAAGTAGATTAGAAACAGATTAGAAACAGTTTTTTCAGCCAAATTAGCCTTAAATACCTGTTTTGGTGCAATTAAAGCTATGAAAGGTTGTATTGTTTATGCATAATCAGCCACGCATTTTCTTTGTATTTAGAAACAATATCTTATTAGATTAGTCCAATAAGGGTGTTCATCAATTCTACATGTTGCTCCCGCTATGAGGCTACCCAATAGGTTGCTCTTTGTAGTTGCACGGGTAGCCCACGCAGGTTAGTCGTTCAGCTCGTTGTAAAGCAGTAGTTGATTGCGGGTAGCAACCTGCTCGCCGGGTTGGAGGCCGGCAGCCACATAGCTAACCCCACCTACGGTACCATGCAGTTGCACCTCGCGCGTTTTTATGCGCTGTTGCTCGTCGAGCACCAGCACAAAGCGCCGCCCATTGGCGAAAACAGTGCTGCCAGCCGGTATTGTCGGTAATTCTTGGTCCTGGGGCTGCCCATCCACAATCAGTTTGGCATACATACCCGGCTTCAGCAACAGATTCGCATTGTTGAGGGAAACACGTACTCGCATCGTGCGCGTATTGGGGTCGAGCAGGTTGAAAATCTTGTCGATCTGCCCAACGAACTGCTGGTTGGGGTAGGCCAGCGTCGTAACCTTTGCCGTGTCGCCAACATGCACTTTCTGCACATCCTTCTGGAAGACATCGGCCAGCACCCATACGTGCTGTAACTGACTGATCGTAAACAGACGCTCCTGATTTGCCGCGTTCAACTGACTACGTACGGCTACGTTTTTCTCGGTGATGGTGCCCGCAATGGGCGCTCGTACTGCCAACAGGCCATCGGCAGAAATACCGTACACAGCACGCTGCTTTTCCAGGCTGCTCACTTCCGCGCGCGCGTTGCGCAGCTCTGCTTTGGCTTCGGTAACGGCCTGCCCGGCTGCCAGCCCGTCGGCCAACAGCGACTCGGTAGCGGCCAGTTGCTGCTGGGCCATCTTCAGGCGGGTGCCGGCTACGTGTTGCTTGCCCTGCAACTCTGCTATGCTGCTGCTACGGATGATGGCCAGTACCTGGCCTTTTGTTACCTGGTCGCCCAAATGCACGCGCACTTCCTCCACCACGCCGCTCACCAACGGATACACGGGAGCCGTTTGGTCAGCGTTCAGCGCTACCTTGCCTTGTAGCTGCACTTGCTGGCGTAGCGGTTGCAGCTGCACCGTATCGGGGTGCAGGCTGGCCGCTACCTCTTGTGAGAGCCGCGCACGTGCTATAGGTTGTTCCTGAGCGGTGCTTTCCGTATCGGGTGAAGCGCAGCCAGGTAGCAGAAAGCAGGCGAAGAGGGTAGGGGCAACCAAAAAACGAAGCATAGCAAAGAGCTTTAAAAGACTACTACAATGCTACGCGCCGGGTATTAGAGGTGGGTTAGAGGGGCATTAGAGGAAGATTAAAGGCCTCTATGTTTATAAAATAGCTTTGTATAGTGATATAAATAGTAGAAAAGAGGAGTGTTTTTTCATCTGAAGCTCATCAAGTATATATACCTGGTGTGACACAGGTTTTTCAGAATACTACCTCTGCCGTGGTGCCTACATGCTGCTCCGAGGTAATGTGTAGCTGACCCCGATGCATAGCAATTATCTTACTGGCTAGGGGTAGGCCCACGCCATGCCCTACCACGCCACGGGCGTTAGTTGCCCGAAAAAAAGGCTGGAAGATATTCGGCAACTCCTTCTCCGATATACCAATTCCCTGGTCACGAATTGTAATGTGCGTGTGCCCTCTACTGTGCCGTAAATCAACCTCTACGGGAGCATCGCCGGAGTATTTGAGGGCATTATCGAGCAGGTTGATGAGAGCCCGGGTAAGTAGCTGGCGGTTGCCGGTTATTTCCAGCACCCCCGGATCGGCCGGAAGGTTGCCCAGATTGATCTGCACGCGGCGGCGCTGTGTGGGTAGGATGGCTTCGCGGGCCTCCCAAATTACCTCGTCCAGCCTGATTTCCTCGAGTGAAGCAGTAGTGGGGGTTACCTGCGTAAACTCCAACAAGTTGTTGATGAGGTCTTTCAGTTGCTGCATCTCTGCCAGTACCGAAGTCAGTGCTTCGCGGTAATCTTTGGGTTGCCGCTCCCGCGCCAGCAGTACCTGTATTTCCCCGATAGTGGCTGTGAGTGGGGTGCGCAGCTCATGAGAAGCATTGCTGACGAAGGTGCTTTGGCTTTCAAAACTCTCTTCCAGGCGCTCCAGCATCCGGTTGAAGGTGCGCGCCAGGCGCGTAATCTCGTCCTGCTCCTGACTCCGGCCTTCCTCTACCCGCAGGTGTAGGTCGCGGGCCGTGATGCGGTCTACCTGGTCGTTGACGGCCGCAATGGGGGCCAGCGCCCGCCCCGCAAACACGCGCCCCGCCACATAAATAACCACCAGGCAGCCCACAAAGGTGAGCACCAGAATCAGGGCTAGGTTTTGCAGCCGCGCCGCACCCGACTTATTTTCGGCGGCGGCTACTATAATATAGTCGCCTTGGTTGTCGCGGTAAAAAATGCCTACTGCCAGCCGTGGCCCCAGGTTGAAATACACCTCGCTATCCGTCACGATGCGCGCCAGCAACTTGTCCGACAGCATCACGCGCTCGTCTTCTTCCAGAAACCGTACCTCGTGCTTGGAGTCATAGATCTGCAACACTTCGTTGTTGAGGGCTTGCAGGTAGCGTTTCTGAAACGCGCGGAAAGCATCGGCCCGCAACTCGTCCTGTTCCAGAAAAATATAGCCCGTCACCTCCGCCCGATCGCGCAGGCGTTGCCGAAACTCACGTTGCGAGTACCGGGCCTGCAACACGTACGCCACCGTAAGCGCCCCCGCCAGAATGATGGCTACCATGCTGAGAAACAAAAGCGTCAGGCGGTTCCGGATGGTCAAGGGTGAAGTCTTGAAAGGGTGAAGTTGTGAATGAAAAAGTACCTGTCATCCTGAGCTTGCGAAGGACTTTCTCACAGCAGAATGATAAACGTAAGCAGGAATCGGTGGTATGGTATGTCAGTCATTTTGGCGTAAGAAGGTCCTTTGCAGCTCAGGATGACAAACCCCCACACCTTCCTACCCTTCCTCGCGCAGCACGTAGCCCATGCCTACTACCGTATGGATGAGCTTGGTAGGGAAGTTCTTGTCGATTTTGTTGCGCAGGTAGTTTACGTACACATCAATAACGTTGGAGCCCGAGTCGAAGGAATCCTCCCAGGAGTCTTCCGCTATTTCCGCTCTACTCAGCACCCGGCCGCGGTTGCGCATAAACAGCTCCAGCAGGTTGAACTCGCGGGCCGTGAGCTTGATGGGCTGTCCGTCGCGCGTGACGGTTTTGGCTGCCGTGTCGAGGCTCAGGTCGGCCAGGGTGAGCACTGCGCCTTTGGTAATCTGACCACGGCGGCGCGTGAGAGCTTTCACGCGGGCCAGCAACTCAGCAAAGTCGAAGGGCTTGACAAGGTAGTCGTCGGCGCCGCCATCGAAGCCGTGGAGCTTGTCGGTGGTAGTACCCAGCGCCGTGAGCATCAGCACGGGCACCTGCTGGTCTTGTGCCCGAATGGCCTTCAACACCTCCAAACCGCTTTGGTTGGGTAGGATAACGTCCAGAATAATCAGATCGTAGGCGTGGGTGAGCGCCAGCCGCTGGCCAAACGTGCCGTCGTAAGCTACTTCTACTTCGTAGTGCTCCTCCTCCAAGCCGCGCCGGATAAACGCGGATACTTTCGGCTCGTCTTCAACCAGTAGGATTTTCATGGGTATGCGGGTCTGGCGTTATAGAACGTCATTTCGAGCTTGTCGAGAAATCTCGCGTGCAACGCAAATTCATTTGACAGGAAATTACCGGGAGCACGCGAGATTCCTCAATAAGCTCGTACTGATGGTTCCTTCAAAGTCAACCACTTACACATCATCCTCATAATCCAGCCCCAGGTGCTGGTTGAGGGCCTGCTGCAATTCGCTGGCGGCGTGCATCTGGCCGGCCTTGCGACTCACTTGCAATCCTTTGCGGAAAACTTTTTCGGCTTCATCTGGCTTTTCTAATTGCGCCAGTAGCTTTCCGGCGTGATAATACGTACCCACGTACTCAGGGTGCTCGTCCAGCAGTATTTGGTAAAATTCCATGGCTTTTTGTGGGTCCGCAGCCCGGTATTCGGTCGCCAGCGCATAGATTGTGAAGGCATCGTTTGGGTCGTCGGCGTAGAAAGCCAGGAGTTGCGAAAGGCGGCTGGGTGTGTTTTCCATCGGGTAGGAGTTTTCTGTATCTTCGCCCGAAATTAGGGGCTTTCCCGTATTGTTTCTCTATCTAACGCAGCCTAATGAAGTTTCTCGTTTGCATCAGCAACGTGCCCGACACGACCACTAAAATCACCTTCACGCCCGACAACAAAGAGTTTAACAAGGCCGGGGTGCAGTTTGTGATAAATCCTTGGGACGAATACGCCCTGACCCGCGCCATTGAGTTGAAGGAAGCCCAGGGTGGCGGTACCGTGACGGTGCTGAACGTAGGCGAGGCCGATACGGAGCCCAACATCCGCAAAGCCCTGGCCATCGGCGCCGACGACGCCATCCGCGTGAATGCCGCGCCTAAGGACGCGTTTTTCGTAGCCGAGCAGATTGCTAGTGTTGCTAAAGACGGCGGCTACGACGTGATTCTGATGGGCAAAGAAAGCATTGACTACAACGGCTTTCAGGTGCACGGCATGGTAGGCGAACTGCTGGGCATTCCCACGGTAGCGCCCGCTATGAAGCTGGATATGAACGGCAACGCTGCCACCCTGGAGCGCGAGATTGAGGGCGGTAAGGAAATAGTGGAGGTGAACACGCCCTTCGTGGCATCGTGCCAGCAGCCCATGTGCGAGCCCCGCATCCCCAACATGCGCGGCATCATGACGGCCCGCACCAAGCCCCTGAAGGTAGTGGAGCCCACCGGCGACGCTCCGCGTACCGAGGTAACCGAGTTTGCCCTACCTCCCAAGAAGCAGGGCGTAAAGCTCATCCCCGCCGAAAACGCCGGCGAGCTGATCAAGCTCCTGCGCAACGAGGCCAAGGTTATTTAGTTGGTTTTTGGCGATTGGTTTTTGTTTTTGGCTGCAAACGTCAAGCATTAAACCACTCCTACTAAGCTGAAAACCAAAAACCAACCACAAAAAACTAAAGAAATGTCTGTATTAGTTGTTATTGAATGCGATAAGGGCGAGGTGAAAAAGTCTTCGCTGGAAGTGGCTACCTACGCCAGCCAGGTAGCGCAGCAGCTGGGCACCACGGCCACGGCCGTAGCCGTAGGCGAAGCCACCGAAGAAAACCTCGCCAAGCTGGGCGAGCAAGGCATCAGCAAAGTGTTGTACGACGCGGAGCCCCGCCTGAAAGACTTCGTGAATGGTGCCTACACCAAGCTCATTGCCACTGCCGCCGAGCAGGAAAGCGCGCAAGTGCTGGTGCTGGCAAACTCCAACATTGGTGCCGCGGTAGGCTCACGCCTTTCCATTCGGCTGAAGGCCAGCCTGGCGACCAACGCCGTAGAGCTGCCCCGCACCGACGGTGGCCAGTTTGTGGTGAAGCGCGGTGCCTTCTCGGGCAAAGCGCTGGCCGACGTAGCCCTCACCACCGACCGCAAAATCATTGCTGTCAAGAAAAACTCCATTGAAGCCCAACACGAAGCCGGCAAAACCGCTCCGGTAGAGAAGTTCTCGGCCAACCTGACCGACGCTGACTTTGCCGACGCGCCCAAGCAGGTAGTGATGCAGGACCAAGCCGGTGGCGTGCTCCTACCCGAAGCCGACAAGGTAGTATCGGGTGGCCGCGGCATGAAAGGCGCCGAAAACTGGAACCTGATTGAGGACTTGGCCAAGGCGCTTGGCGCGGCCACGGCCTGCTCCAAGCCCGTGTCGGACGTAGACTGGCGCCCCCACCACGAGCATGTGGGCCAAACGGGCATCACCATCTCGCCCAACCTGTATATTGCCTGCGGCATTTCGGGTGCTATCCAGCATCTGGCCGGCGTCAACTCCTCCAAGGTGATTGTGGTAATCAACAAAGACCCGGAGGCGCCTTTCTTTAAAGCGGCCGATTATGGCATCGTTGGCGACGTATTCGACGTACTACCCAAACTAACCCAAGCCGTAAAGGAACTAGGCTAAGGCGTAAACCGATTGATACTAAGCGTTCTACCCTGTGGTATACGCTTGTTGAAGTCCCGTTAGACGCACTCACCTCATTACCAGCACATTCTTTCTCCTGTGAAAAAAATTCAGCTCGAGATACTAGGACTTTCATCCAGCCAATCCCAGTCGGGGTCTTTTGCCCTGATTTTGGGGGAGAAAACCGGTAACCGACGGTTGCCCATCATCATTGGCATGTTTGAGGCCCAGAGTATCGCGATTCAGATTGAAAAAATAAATCCTAATCGTCCGCTCACGCACGATCTGTTCAAGTCTTTTGCCGAGCAGGTGCACGTAGCTATTCTGGAAGTCGTGATTTCCGACTTGAAAGAGGGCGTGTTCTACTCCAAAATTGTGTGCTCCGATGGGGCTACTACCTTTGAGTTAGACGCCCGCCCCAGCGACGCCATTGCCATCGGTCTGCGCTTCGGCGTGCCAATTTATACGGTAGAGAGCGTGCTCAGCGAAGCCGGTATCATTCTGAGCGACTTAGACGAAAATCCCGAAGAGTCGGATGAGGATGATGACGACGAGGACGACAACAGCGGTGGCATTCCCAAGCCCACGCCAGAGCCGCGTGAGCCCAGTGGCCAGGTGTCGCTGGATGAGCTGACGAAGATGCTGGCCCAGGCGCTGGAAAAAGAAGATTACGAGAAAGCCGCCAAGATCCGCGACGAGCTGAACAAGCGCAACAAGGACTAATACGATTTTCTCGCTGCGAAAGCCTCTCCCACACCGGGGGAGGCTTTTGTTTGTTGCTGCCTTACCGCTTCTACTTCAATTATATGACAACCGACCTTCCCGACCTCCGCTACCCCATCGGCCCGCCAAACTTGCCAACCCAGCCGCTGGCCCAGGGTGCCCGCATCGCGTACGTTGCGCAACTAGCGCTGTTATCCGACCAACTACGGGCGGCCGTAACTGGCCTCAGCCCAGCGCAACTGGACACGCCTTACCGCCCCGGCGGCTGGACGGTGCGCCAGGTAGTGCACCACCTGCCCGATAGCCACCTCAATAGCTACGTACGCTTCAAGCTGGCTCTTACGGAAGACAATCCTACCATCAGCCCCTACGATGAGCAGGCCTGGACTGAATTGCCCGATACAGCTGCCACCAAACCCGCCGTGTCGCTGGCGCTGCTGGAGGCCCTGCACATTCGCTGGACTACCTTGCTACGGCAGCTCACGGAGGCGCAGTGGCAGCGGACGTTTTATCATCCGGGCTCTCAAAAAACGTTTACACTCGATCAGGCGTTGGCGCTGTACGCCTGGCACGGGCGGCACCACCTGGCCCACATCACAGAGCTACGGCGCCGCGAAGAGTGGTAGGGTAAAGCTGAGCCAATAAAAAAGCGTCCCACGGAATAGTATTCCGTGGGACGTTTTCACTCAATGCAGGTGAGGTAGGTTTTTATTCGGCTCGTACGGGTTCGTCGTCCAATATATTTTGCAAACCGCCTTCATCATCCACGCGCTTGGCGGCACGCACCAAGCTGCTGCTGAAGATAAACTCTTTTAGCTCGGGCACTTGGGCATTCAAAATAGTGTCCTTATCGCCATCCCAAAGCTTCATGCCCTTGTGCAGGAAGATGATGTGGTCGCCAATTTCCACCACCGAGTTCATGTCGTGGGTGATGATGGCGGTGGTGATGTTGTACTCGTGCGTGATTTCGTGAATCAGCTCGTCAATTTTGAGGCTAGTGAGCGGGTCGAGGCCGGAGTTAGGCTCGTCGCAGAAGAGGTAGGTGCAGTTGGGCGCAATGGCGCGGGCAATGCCCACGCGCTTCTTCATACCACCCGATATTTCGGAGGGCATTTTGTTGCCGGCGTTTTCCAGTCCTACCCGCTTCAGGCAGAACTCTACCCGGTCGCGGCGCTCCTCCTTGGTCATTTCAGGCGTGAGCATCTTCAGCGGAAACTCGGTATTCTCATATACCGTCATGGAGTCGAACAAAGCCGAACCCTGAAACAGCATCCCGATTTTGCGGCGGATTTCCTGCCGGATGTTCACCTTATTGTTGGTGAACATAGTGCCATCGAACGTGATGCTGCCGATATCTGGCTTCATCAGCCCCACAATGCACTGTAACAGCACCGATTTACCCGTGCCCGAACCGCCGAGCAATAGGTTGCACTTGCCCGTCTCGAACGTGCAGTTGATGCCTTTCAATACAGGATTGCCATCGAATGATTTCTGGATATTATGAATCTCAATCATTGTTTAGGGTCTTGGGGTCTTGGGGTCTGGGTTGCTGTTCTGGTAAATAACCAAACTCACAAGACCCCAAAAACAATTTACAATAGAATAGCCGCCAGCACAAAGTCGGCTATCAGGATAGCAATAATGGAGTTGGTAACGGCGCCGGTGCTGGCGGCTCCTACCTCCAAGGCACCGCCGCGGGTGTTAAAGCCTTTAAAAGCGGAAATGGCCGAAATCAGGAAGGCAAATACTACCGACTTGATGAGCGCGAACAGGATGTTGTAGGGAATAAAATCAGTGCGGATACCCTCAATATACTCCTGTGCCGAGATAGAGCCAGACAGTGTGCCCGCAATGTAGCCGCCCATAATAGATAGACCCATTGCCAGAATCACGAGCAAAGGGAACATCAGGAGCGAGGCCAGAATGCGGGGCAATACCAGGTAGGAAGAGGAGTTGATACCCATTACCTCCAGTGCATCAATTTGCTCGGTGATGCGCATGGTGCCCAGACCACCAGCAATGCTGGAGCCTACCTTGCCCGCCAGCACAATGCTGGTGATGGTAGGAGCCAGCTCCAAAATCGTCATTTCGCGCACCATATAGCCGATGGTCGACTTCGGGATGAGCGGGTTGATCAGGTTATAGGAGATCTGCACGCAGGTTACAGCCCCGATAAACGCACTTACCAGCGCTACGATAAAGATGGAATTGACGCCAATCAGAATGGCTTCGTCGATGGTGCGGTCCCAGAGCGTTTTAAACCGCTCGCCGCGGGAAACCATGCTTTGGAGAAAAAGTAGAAAAGAGCCGAAGGTCTTTACCATAAAAGCGTCCGAAAAGGAGAAAAGCGGGAACTTGCGGGAGAATCAGGCCTACGCGTACACGCGGAAGCAGGTCCGTTGCACATACGTAAAACCAAAAAATATAAACAAAGGAATGCAAAAAAATATCGTCGTAACCGGGGGCAGCCGCGGAATAGGGCGCGCCCTCGTGGAGCGGTTTGTGCGGGCGGGCTACCCGGTTGTTACCTGTGCCCGTTCAGCCCAGGATCTGGCAACGCTGACGGCCGCTGTGCAACAGGCGTACCCAACGGCCACGCTGCACACCCTACCCGCTGATCTTAGTAACCACGCCGACGCTGTTCGGTTTGGAGAATTTGTGCAGGCGCTGCCTGGTGGGGTAGAAGTGCTGGTGCACAACACTGGCTCGTTTGTGCCCGGCCGCTTGCAGGACGAGCCCACCGACGGCCAGCAGCTACGCCAGATGCTGGCCGCCAACCTGCTAAGTGCCTACGACGTGACGCAGGCGCTATTGCCCGGCATGATTGCGCAGCGTCACGGCCACATCTTCACCATCTGCTCTACGGCCAGCCTTATGGCCTACCCCAACGGCGGCTCCTACGGCATTGCCAAGCACGCGCTCTACGGCTTCACCAAAAACCTGCGCGAGGAGCTAAAGGAGCACAATGTACGCGTAACAGCCGTGCTACCCGGCGCCACCTACACCGACAGCTGGGTCGGGGCCGGCCTACCCCCCGAACGATTTATCAAGCCCGAAGACATTGCTGAGGCCGTGTTTGCTACCTATCAGCTCTCAGAGCAGGCGGTGGTAGAAGAGCTGCTGATCAGGCCACAGCTGGGCGATATTTAGAGGGATAGGAAACAGAGTGTCATTTCGAACGCAGTGAGAAATGACGTTCTGTAGAACGATGGCCATAAATCTACTCCACTACCGCCTTGCCTTTGCCGGTCACCTCCACATAGGGAGTAGGGGCGCGGTAGAACACAGTGCCAGCGCCAGCATGGTAAATGGCCATCTTGACCGTGGAATGCACGTGCGCGTCGCCGGTGCTGCTGCGGGTGGTTTGGAGCGAGAGGTTCTGTACTGCCAAGGTGGTGGCGCGGAGGGTGCCGCTGCCGCCTACCAGTGTTACAGCATCGCCGGCCACAGTGCCACGTAGCGTTACGTCGCCTAGCTCATACATATCCATATTCAGATACTGCACGTCCAGGTTAAGGTCGCCGTCGCCGGCACCCAAGAAATGGTAGAACAGCCGGTCGGCCCGGAAGGGCGCCGGAATGCGCAGCGTGCTTTGGTCGTACTGAAGCAGGTCTAATACGAAGGGCGTATGCAGGGTTATTTCGCGCGGTATGTCGTAGCGCCGCACCCAGTTGCAGCGGCTGGTGTTGTGAATAATCAACTGATTGCCCGAAGTAGTCAGTTCAATATCTTCCTGTAAATTCTTGCCAGTGCGCACCTCCGCATACGTCACGGAGTCTTGTACCAACACTACTTCCACATTGTCGTGGATGTAGAGCTGCTGGAAAGCGGGCAGCTCCCGCCGCTCAGTGGTGATGCGGCCCGCGCTTTTCAGGCAATCGGTTTCGTGACCGTCGCCGCAGGCCGTTAGCAGCAAAAGCAGGCTGCCAGCCAGCATCCTGCGTAAAAGCCGGGTAGGGCCGTTAACTTGCGGCTGAAACGAACTCCGAAACATCAACACAGGCATATGGACTTACGCGGCAAGGTAGCGATAATCACAGGGGGCAGCAAAGGTATTGGCAAGGCTACAGCCGAAGCGCTGCTAGCCAAAGGTGCCGTAGTAGCCGGCTGGAGCCGTTCGGCCCCCGACGATTTGCAGCACGAGGACTTTCACTTTTTTGAGTGCAACGTGCAGGACGAGCAATCGGTGCAGCAGGCCTACGCCGCTACTATCGATAAGCTGGGCGCCGCGCAGGTGCTGGTAAATAACGCCGGCATCGGCAATATGGGCGCTATTGATGGCTTTTCGTCGGAAGAATGGCGCGCTATGTTCGACACCAACGTGCACGGTGTTTTCTACTGCACCAAGGCGGTGTTGCCGCGGATGAAAGAGCAAGGCGAAGGCCATATCATCAATGTAGCGTCGCTGGCCGGCACGGCGGGCTCGGCCAATATGGCGGGCTACTGCGCCACCAAGTTTGCGGTGCGCGGCTTCTCCGATGCGCTATTCAAGGAAGTGCGCCAGGATGGGATACGCGTTACCTGCGTGATGCCCGGCTCGGTGGAAACCAATTTTGGTGGCATGGAGCCCGGCCAGGAGCCCAACCCCCACAAGATGCAGCCCGAAGACATTGCCGACGCCATTGTGCACGCTCTGGAAGCGCCCAAGGCTACTATGATTTCCGAGATTCAGATGCGGCCTTCGCAGCCGAAGTAAGCGGCCGACATGGAGCGAGATTTCTCCAGCTGGTCGAAATGACGGACTATTTTTGCAGTTAATATCGCCCAACAGGCAGTAGAATACATGGTTGAAGTTCAGCAGCTCACGAAAACCTACGGCACGCAAAACGCCGTGAACAACATCAGTTTCACGGCGGGCAAGGGTGAAATTCTGGGGTTTTTGGGGCCGAACGGGGCCGGCAAATCCACTACCATGAAAATTGCCACCGGCTACCTGCCGCCCTCGGCTGGCACCGTGAAGCTGGCGGGTTTCGACGTGACGGAGCAGCCCCTGGAGGTGCGCCGCCGCGTGGGCTACCTGCCCGAGCACAACCCGCTCTACCTGGATATGTACGTGCACGAGTACCTCGAATTCATCGGCTCGGTGCATGGGCTGAAGGGGAGCGAGCTGCGCCGCCGCGTGCAGCAGATGGTAGATAGGGTAGGGCTGGGGCGCGAGCAGAACAAGCAAATCGGGGCCCTGTCGAAAGGCTACCGGCAGCGGGTAGGGCTGGCCCAGGCCCTCATCCACGACCCCGGCGTGCTCATCCTCGACGAGCCCACCACTGGCCTCGACCCCAATCAGATTGGCGAAATCCGCACGCTGATTCGGGAGGTAGGGGAAGACAAGACCGTGATTTTCTCTACCCACATTCTGCCCGAAGTCACCGCGTTGTGCAGCCGCGTGGTCATCATCAACCGCGGACAGTTGGTGGCCGACTCGCCCGTGGCCGACCTGGCCGCTGGCACGAAAGGCGAAACCCTCATTCGGGCCGAGTTCGAGCAATCCATCGATCCTGCGCTGCTGCGCGCCCTACCCGGCATCTTGTCTGTAGAAGCCGACGCGGCGCCCGCTACCTACCGCATCCGTGCCGCCGGCCCCGACCTGCGCGGCAGTATCTCCCGCCTCGCCGCCGACCAAGGCTGGGTGCTGCTGGGGTTGCGCCAGGAAGAACAGTCGCTGGAGCAGGTGTTTAAGAATCTGACAAAGTAATTTTGAATTATGGTGCGAAACATTGAACGTCATGCTGAGCGAAGCGGAGCGCAGTCGAAGCATCTCTACCGTGAGTAATTAATTACTATCCGACAAAGCGGTAGAGATGCTTCGACTGCGCTCCGCTTCGCTCAGCATGACGTTCTTTCCGCTCGCAATGACACCCTAACAATAATGTATTCCATTCTCCGCAAAGAATTCAACGCCTTTCTCAGCTCGCCCGTCGCCTACGTCGTTATTGGCGTGTTTTTGGTGGCTACGGGGCTGTTTGTGTGGGTGTTTCCGGATAGCTCGGTGCTTGACTACGGCTACGCCGATCTGCAAACGTTGTTCAACACCGCGCCCTGGATTTTCCTGTTCCTGATTCCGGCCATCACCATGCGCACGTTTGCGGAGGAGAAGAAGGCCGGCACCATCGAGCTGCTGCTCACGCGTCCACTTACTGATGGGCAGATTATCGGCGGTAAGTACTTGGCGTGCCTACTCTTGGCGCTGCTGGCGCTGGTGCCTACTGTGCTCTACTACTACTCGGTGTATCAGCTGGGTAGCCCCGAGGGCAACATCGACTCGGCGGCTACGGTGGGCTCCTACCTGGGGCTGGGGCTGCTGGCGGCGGTATTTGCGGCCATTGGCATCTTCGCCTCGGCCATCACCCGCGACCAGATCATTGCTTTTCTAGTGGCCGTGGTAGGGTGCTTTCTGGTGTATACGGGGTTTGATTCGCTGGCCTCGGTGTTTGAGGGCGACACGGCTTACTACATCAGTCAGCTCGGCATTGCCGCTCACTACCGCGACCTGAGCAAAGGCCTCATCGACTCCCGCGACCTGCTCTATTTTCTGAGTATGATTGTGGCGCTGCTCTGGGCCACGCGCTTGGCGCTGCGGAGTCGGAACTGGTAGGTTTTTAGCTGTGAAAACTAAGTATGTCATCCTGAGCAGAGCGAAGGATGACAAGAATATCTGATTTGCAATCTGCCGCTTATGGCTTCGCCTGAACCTGTTTCTACTCCTACTGCTTCCCGCAAGCGCCGCGACTTGACCGCTTTCTTCGCTGTCATCGGCGCGTTGCTACTGCTCAATTTTCTGGCCCAGCAGTTTTTCTTCCGCATCGACCTGACGGAGGAGAAACGGTACTCCATGTCGCCGGCGACCAAGCAGCTGCTGGAGAACCTAAAGCAGCCCGTCACTATCACGGTGTACCTTGATGGTGACTTCCCGCCCGCGTTCCGGCGTTTGCAGCAGGCCACCCGCGAAACGCTGAACGAGATGCAAGTGTATGGGGGTAGCAACCTGCACTATGTGTTCGTGGATCCTTCGGCGGCCAGCACCGAGCAGGCTCGCAATCAGTACTACGAAACGCTGCTCAAGAAGGGCTTGCGCCCTACCAACCTGGGTGCCAACGAGAACGGCAAGCGGGTGGAGAAAATCATCTTTCCGTGGGCTACTGTGTCGGTGGGTAGCCAGGAGCTGCCGGTGCTGCTGCTGCGCGGCAACCAGGCCGCCCCCGCCGACGTGCGCCTCAACCAAAGCATCGAAGGCCTGGAATACGAACTGGCCAGCACCATCCGGCGCTTGGAGCCCAGCCAGCGCAAGCGCATCGGTATTGTGGAAGGCCACGGCGAGCTGGACAACGCCGAAGCCGGCGACCTAATCGGCTCGTTGCGCCAGAACTACGACGTGTTTCGAGTGAACCTGAGCAAAGTGCGCGACCTACGCCCACTCGACGCCATCATCGTAGCCAAGCCCACCACGGCCTACTCGGAGGAGGAGAAATTCAAGCTCGACCAGTTCATCACGCAAGGCGGCAACACGCTGTTTTTTGTGGATGTCATGCGTGTGAATCTCGACAGCGCCAACCGCGGCGGCATGCTCTCATTTCCGTTGCAGTTGAACCTGGAAGACATGCTGTTCAAGTACGGCGTGCGTATCAACCCCGACCTGATGCTGGACCTGAACTCCGGCGTGATTCCGCTGGTGACGGGCACCGAAGGCGAAAAGCCGAAAGTGGAGCCACTGCCCTGGCAGTTCTATCCCCTCATCAACAACTTCAGCCAGCACCCCATCACCCGCAATCTGGACGCGGTATACACCAAATTCGTGAGCAGCATTGACACGGTGAAGGCCGTGGGCATCCGCAAAACGCCGCTTATGTTCACGTCGCGTTACACCCGCGTGCTACCCGCGCCCGTGCCCGTCAACCTCAACGACGCCCGCCTACCCCCCGATCCGAAGGTGTACAAGCAACGCTTCGAGCCAGTGGGCTACCTGCTGGAAGGGCAGTTCCGCTCGCTCTACGCCACCCGTGCCCAGCCCGGCACCACCCAGTTTCAACCCGAAAAGTCGCCGCTGGCGAAACCTGCCAAGCTGCTGGTCGTCCCCGACGGCGACTTCGTGCGCAATGACGTGGACCCGAAAACCGGCAACCCCTACCGCCTCGGCTACGACCGCCTCGCCAATACCGAATTTGCCAACCGCGAGCTGGTGCTGAACGCCGTGGACTACCTCCTCGACGAAACCGGCCTAATTGCCGTGCGCGGCAAGCAAATCACCCTCCGCCCCTTGGATAAGGTGAAGGTAGCCGAGCAGCGCCAGCGCTGGCAACTGCTGAACCTGGTAGCGCCGCTGGCGCTTCTTGGCCTCTTTGGCTTAGGCCGGGCGTGGTGGCGCAAGCGCCGATACGCTCGGTTTTAGGAAAGTTAGAAACTAGCATCTAGCTCCCCTCCTTTTTTCAAGGAGGGGTTGGGGGTGGTAATGCCGTCAGAACGATTGCTAGCTTTAAATTTCTAGCGCAAATGTTGTTCAACGACTTTTACCACCCCCAACCCCTCCTTGAAAAAAGGAGGGGAGCTAGTTTCCTAGTTGTTAATCTCTAAAACCAGCGCCTTCATCCCGCTAATCCGACACTTCAGCAACAGTAAATTTCCTGGCTGGCAGTAGCCGCGCACTTTCGGGCATCACTTCACTGATGCTCCGATGAAACGACTGCTACCCCTGCTGCTCCTGTTGCTGACTGCCGGCCGCTTGCTGGCCCAAACCACTACCCTCACGGGTACCGTTCGCGATGCCACCGGCCAACCGCTGCCGGGCGTGAACGTCTTTCTGAAGACTACCTTCGACGGCGCCAGCACCGACACGCTGGGCCGGTTCCGTTTCACGACCACCCAAACCGGCACGTTGCTGCTGGTGGCGTCGCTGCTGGGCTATGTGGCGCAGGAGCAACCCGTAACGCTGGCCGGAACGGCGCAGCAGCGCACCTTCCGGCTGAAAGCCGTGCGCAACCAACTAGGCGACGTAGTAGTGACAGCCGGCACCTATGAGGCCGGCGACGACAAGCGCAACACCACCTTCTCGGCCCGCGACGTGCAGACCACCGCCGGCGCCCAGGCCGATGTGGCCGGCGCACTGAACACCCTACCCGGCACCACCCGCAACGGCGAGGCCGGCCAACTGTTTGTGCGCGGCGGCGCGGCCTCCGAAACCAAGCAGTACCTCGACGGCCTACCCTTGCAGAGTGCCTACAACGCCGCGCCGAGCGGCGTGCCGGCGCGGGGGCGGTTTGCGCCTACCTTGTTCAAGGGCACGATGTTCAGCACGGGCGGCTACTCGGCGGAGTATGGGCAGGCGCTGTCGGCGGTGGTGGCGTTGCGGTCGGTGGATTTGGCGGAGGAGACGCAGACGGGCATTTCGGCGCTGTCGTTGGGTGGGCTGACGCTGGCGCGGCAGCAACGCTGGGAACGGTCGTCGGTGGCCGTGACGGCGGACTACATGAACATGCGGCCCTACTTTGGGCTGGTGCCCCAGCGGATTTTGCGCACGATGCAAGCCGCCAGCGGCTCGGTGGCGGCCCGGCAGCGCACCGGCGAAATGGGTATGCTGAAGCTCTACGGCACCGTGCAGCAGCAACATACGGCCGTGCTCACGCCCAGCGCCGACTACCCTACGGGCCAGCA